>Ga0099364_10004619_pt1 | contig 20818 bp, 21 predicted proteins | sample TergutTh196P3_FD_73070 | JGI IMG/M metagenome (GOLD analysis project Ga0099364, IMG submission 73070) | Microcerotermes parvus P3 segment gut microbial communities from Pointe-Noire, Republic of the Congo - Th196 P3 | ecosystem: Host-associated > Arthropoda: Insects > Digestive system > Gut ... | reverse complement strand
TATTAAAAAGATTATAAATACATAAATAAAGAGTATGCTTAAAAGACCTGCCCTTGATTTTATTAGAGGATGAGGCCCTTTCATTAGTTTATCCTGAATGTGCCAACTTTTATCCAGTCAGTCTTTGTTACAATGCCGGGAATAATATTGGATAAAAGATTAAGCGGGGGAATTAGCTTGATTACTTTCATTTCAATGCGGCTTAATATATAATATTCTCCTTTTCCAGCGTCTTTCATATCAATTCTCATATTATCTACAGAAAAAAAAGTATCAAAAAAAGATTTTTCATCCTCTTTTGTAATTCTCTGGCCATTGGATTTTACTATTCTAAAAGTTCCGTTTACAGGGTCTCGTGTTGCAACATAAGATACAGAACCTTTTTTTTCGATTCGGGTGCCAAGAAACTTTAAAAACCGCGGCTTGTTTTGATGGATTTTTATAATAAATTCAATTTCTGCCCTGTGGCCTAATTCCATTGAATCCAATATGTTTCCGGTTTTCATTGGCTGCGTGCTGATTGAAGAGATCAAATACCTATTATTCTCCAGTTCATAGGATACCTCCATGGCAGAGGTATAAAATAGTGGAAAAAACAGTATAAAAAATAAAAGGATAAAACTATTCTTCTTCAAATTTGTTCTCGAATAAATTATATAATGCTTCAACTGCAGCTTCTTCATCATCCCCTTCTGCAATTATTGTTAGCTCTGTTTTAAATGCCGCAGCCAGTGTTATTATGCCCATAATAGATTTTGCATTTATTTCATCATTATCTTTTTTTAATTTTATCTCGGAATTGAATTTATTGGCAACTTTTACTATGCTGGCAGCAGGTCTTGCATGAATGCCCGCCCTGTTTTTTACAACAACATTTTTTTCAACCATCTAAACATCTCTCCATAATTTTTATGCAAAACTATTTTTTATAATCATCAGTAGAGTCAGTCTCCAGCCACTTTATTACTTTTTGATTAAATTCTCTAGCAGAATAATAGCCCATTTGCTTTAATCTTTCATTTTTTGCAGCTGTTTCGATTAGTATTGGTATATTCCGGCCTGGTTTTACAGGTATTATGAGGCATGGCACATGAACACCCAATATCTCTTCTGTCATTTCAATTGTCCCTATTCTATCATATATTTTTTCAGGATCCCATGTTTCAAGATTAATAATAAGCTGTATCTGCTGGGAATCCCGTATTGAACCTACTCCAAACAGGTGAGTAATATTAATTATTCCAAGCCCTCGTATTTCCATATGATGCCCAAAAAAGGCATTCGCGCCTCTTCCTTCCAGATGGTTTCCCCTAACCCGCTTTATTTCAATAAGATCATCGGCAATAAGGCTATGGCCTCTTTCTATAAGCTCAAGGGCTGCTTCGCTTTTTCCAACCCAGCTTTTACCTTTTATCAAAATACCTATTCCAAAAACTTCCACAAATACGCCATGAAAAACCTGCTGCGGAGCAAAAATAGTTTCAAGTATTCTGGTAAGCCTGCCTAAAAACTCAGGAGAAGTAAGCGGAGACTGGAGAATTGGACACTTTACCTTCTCTGCCTGCTCAATAAAATAGTTTTCAGGAGTTGCACCATACAGAAATATACAGCAAGGGAAATTAAAAGTAAAAAATTTTTCCAAAGACCCTGTATTATTTTCCCCTATAATCTTATTTATAAATGCAAATTCACCTCTTCCAAAAATCTGGACTCTTTGATATGCAAAATTATCAAAATATCCGGCAAGCGCCAAGCCGGGTCTGTCAATATGCGGTATAGTTATTTCCCTCCCAAGCCCTTTCCTGCCTGCTATGCATTTTAATTGGAGATCATCATTTTCTCTAAGGTCAAGACTAAGTAAGTCAAGTACTGTTAATTTTTTCATACTATATTATCTTATAACAAGAAAGTGAATAATGGAAGGGAACTTAGCAAAGCTCTCCTTATAATTCTTAGTTTATAAAAAATCACACTTTTTCAGAGTGATCCTGGATTCTTTCTTTTTCTTTTGCAACTTTATTTTTTATTTTTTCCATTATTTTATCTATTCCATCATAAAGGTCATGATCTTCAACCTTTATATGATGGCTTAATCCCCATCTAAAGTTAATATTAACAGAAATAATATAAAGCCCTTTTTCCCGCTCAATTCTAAAAATCAGATCAACAATTATATCTGATGCAAATTCAAGTTTTTTCACTTTTTTTTCAATTTGCTCAGTTGTTTTTTCACTTAGTTCATAATGAATACCTTTAATTTCAAAATTCATAATTCCCTCCTTTGTTCTTATGGAACCACTGATTAAATCCTCTATTGGATTTAATCAGCACTTTCCTTAAAGCTCTCTTTCATACGAAGAGGCTATATCAAGTTCTTTTCTGTATTTAGCGACTGTTCTTCTTGCAATTTTAATTCCTTTTTTTTCTTTAAGAAAATCAGCAATATTTTGATCAGACAAATTGCCTCCTTTTCCTTTTTTTTCAATTATTTCTTTTATAATATGTTTAACACTTACACGAGAAACCATATTTTTTTTATTGTCAGTCATAGAAATAGCTGTGGAAAAGAAATATTTTATTTCATATATTCCCCAGTCTGTCTGAACATATTTTTTATTAGAAATTCTTGAAATTGTAGTTTCATGAACTCCTACCTGCTCTGAAATATCTTTTAATGTAAGCGGCGCCAGAAATTCAGGCCCTTTTAGAAAAAAATCTTTTTGAAAATGAGTTATAACTCTTGCTGTTTTTATTAGAGTCTGGTTTCTTATATGAATTGTCTTTATAAACCACTCTGCCTCTTTTATTTTTGAATTAACAAATTGAGCTGCTTTTTTGTCTGCTAACTTTTTTCTGTTTTTATGAAGTTCGCTAAACTCCGGGCTTATCTCCAAAACAGGAATTTCCTCTTTATTAAGTTTAATAACAAGTTCATTATTCAAAGCAGTTATCATTAAGTCCGGTATTACATATATTGTAGTTTCTGTTGAAAATTGCCTTCCGGGAAAAGGATTTAATGTTTTGATAAAATCTAAAGCAGTCATTACTTTTTTTTCACTAATCTTTATTTTTTTTGCTATTTCTTTATACTTGCCTTTTTCCAAAAGCTCAAAATAGTTTTCAATAATTTCAATTGTATGCAAAGGCATCTTGTTGTTTATTTTAGCCTGAGCAATAAGCGATTCTTTAAAATTATCTGTACATGTTCCCTGCGGGTCAAGCATTCTTACAAGAGATATGGCTTGATTAATATCCTTAGAAAGATAACCTTTTGTAAGAATATCCAGTTTTTCAATATTAAAACCATCTTCATTAAGATTTTGAATAAGCAGTTTTCCTATTTCCAAAATAGTTTTTTTAACAGGCTGTACAAGAAGTTGCTCCAGAAGATAATCCTGCAAAGATTTTGGGCGGGATAGCGCTCCTTCTATAAACATTCTTTTGCTGTCGCTATTATTGTCGGTTTGCCTAAAAGCTCCTGAATCAGAACTCTCTTCTGAGTAATCATCTTCATCGCTATTTTTTTTGGAACTGTCATCACTGGAAATGTCATCAAGTGAAATATTGTTATTGCGTTCTATTGCATCCAGAGCCGGATTGTTTTCAACTTCTTCATCTATTTTTTGTTTAAGTTCCTGAACAGGAAGAGCCATCAATTGTACTGTTTGATACATCTTTGGGCTCAGTTTCAGCTTCTGTTCCTGTATTAATACAGGTTTCTGATATTGCAATGACAACTCCAAAAATATTGTAGTATAAATTAAGAAACCAATGGCTAGAATCAATTTAATCATCGTTTCTCATCGTTTCCCAAGGAAGTTATTCTTAATTTACAACTATTTTATCATAAATCTAGAATTGCATGATGATTTTGTCAATGAATATTTAAAAATGCAGGAAGGATAATACTAAACAAAGATTGTTTAGCTTTTGTTTTATATTTCTTTTTCAGGTTAATTATTTCGATCTTTAATAGCTTTCCTTTTAAGCAAAAACCCTGCTACATTGAAAAATTACGGCCAAGATAAATATGGCGCGCCTGTTCGTTTGCAAGAATTTCTTCACGTGACCCGCTCATAAGCAGCTCTCCCAGGCTTATGATGTATGACCTGTCGGTTATCTCAAGCGTGTCTCTTACATTATGGTCTGTAATAAGTATTCCTATTCCTTTTGCTGCAAGTTTTTTAACAATCTGCTTAATCTCATATACAGCAATAGGATCAATTCCCGCAAAAGGCTCATCAAGAAGAAGATATGAAGGTTTTATTGCAAGAGCTCTTGCAATTTCCGTACGCCTTCTCTCTCCTCCGGAAAGCGTAAAAGACATCTGTTTTCTTATTGAAGATATTCCAAGCTCATTAAGAAGGGATTCAAGAATTTCTTCTTTTTCTTCATGATTTATATCAGTCCGTGTTTCGAGTACTGCTTTTATATTATCCTCTACTGTAAGTTTTCTAAAAATTGATGTTTCCTGCGGAAGATATGATATTCCAAGCCTTGCCCGTTTATACATTGGATAGGCTGATATATCAACACCTCCTATATAAACGCTTCCGCTTGTTGGTTTTATAAATCCTACTATAAGATAAAATACTGTGGTTTTACCTGCGCCATTTGGTCCTAAAAGCCCTACGATTTCTCCTCTTTCCATGGAAAAACTTACATCAGCAACAGCTATTTTTTTTCCGTAAATTTTTCTAAGGCCTTCAACACCAAGCATTGTCTGGCTTTTTTTGCTTTTTGTGCTTTTTTTCAACTACTTACTGCTCCTGCTATTTCTCTATAACCTGATTCCAACACAATTTTCCGCTGATTCATTCTTAGTCATCACTATGTATTAAGCCGGAAACACTTCCTTCAAGCAATATCTCATCTGTATCAAGGTTTATCGTTATCTTAAGAGCCCTGTATTCATCCCCTTTCCAGTAAACAAAAGGAAGCCCTGAAAGAATAAGAATATTGGTTTCTCTGTCATAAAGTGCAAATTCAGAACGGCAAACCATATCTTCTTTTAATATTCTAACACCTATTTGCACAGTAGCAACTTCTGTTTCAGCTGAATATTCAAGATAGTCTCCTTTTACAATTACCTCGTTTTTAAAATCTTCCATTACAACAGAACCTTCAAGCCTGGATATATCTTCTATTCTGTCAAAGACCATTTTATCTGCCACTATAAAGAGTCCTTTTTTAGTATCTTCAACACTTACCATTCCGATACATTCTGCAAAACGATAATTATTTCCATATAATTCTATTCTTGCAGCATCTATGGTTGTAGAACCTGATACTATCCTTGCATTTCCGGAAAGCACTGTATACTCTCTGCCTCTTGACATTACTGATGAAAAATTATCACCTCTGAATGTAAAGGTATCAGCTATGCAATAGCTTCCCAAAGCTATAAGAATTATAATAAAAAATAAAAATCTGCTTTTTTTATTCACTAATTTATTCTCAATATTTTTTTAGTCAGAAACAAAAACTCCCTCGACTCCGCCATCAAACCTAAAACTGTTATTAGAGGCTTTAGAACTAAATCCTTTGCCTATAATAAAAGAACCGTCGTCTTTTCCTATAGTTATTTCTTTATCAAAATCAGATGTAAGCATCCCCTCTTGTCCATCCCAGAAAACTGCCTGGCCTTCTATAAAGTAGCCCTGCTGTAAAGATTCAATCCTGAATGCTTTTTCAAACTCTATGTTTTCAGTATCAGAATAAAAACTTGCATGACCAACTTCTCCAAGGGTTGCTGTTTGTCCTGTTTTATCATATTCAATAAATCGAACAGTTGTAAAAACCGTAAGATTTCTTTTATTATAAGCTTCTGCTTTTTCTGCTTCCAAGTTATAGGCTATAGTACCTCTTCTTACAACTGTTTCATTTAAATTAATAACAACAGCATTCGGTGTCCAGCTTGAAATTTCCTCAGCAATGATTGCTTCACTATAGTCAAAACTACAAGAAAACAGCGGCAAAAGAATTATTAATTGAAAAAAGAGAAGCGGATATTTATTTAACATTCTCTTTACTTACCTTTATAAATTGTACAAAAAGCGGATGCGGGAAAAAAGGTTTTGATTTAAATTCCGGATGAAACTGAACCCCTATACCCCATCTGTGCCCCGGCCATTCAACTGATTCCACAATTGCCTCATCAAGAGTATATCCGCTTATCACAAATCCTGCATCCTGAAAAGCATCCCTGTATTTATTTGAAAACTCATATCTGTGCCTGTGTCTTTCAGTAATTACTTCTTCTTTATATATATCAAAGATTTTTGTTCCATGTTTAAGTTTTGTATCGTTGTTTCCAAGCTTCATTCTTCCTCCATAAAGCTTGATATCAAGCTGTTCTTCGAGAAGACCTACAACAGGATGCGGCGTATCATGAGAAAATTCCGTGCTGTTTGCATTTTTTAAACCAAGTACATTCCTTGCATATTCAATAACCATTATTTGCATTCCAAAACATATTCCCAAATAGGGTATATTATTTTCCCTTACATATTTGACAGCCTGAATCACGCCGTCAACACCTCTATGCCCAACCCCCCCTGGGATAATAACACCTGATATATCGGCAAAAATTTTTTTAATTTCATTTTCATCATTTCCGGCTTTTTCAAGTTCCTCAGAATCTATTTTTATTATATCTATTTTTACATTGTTCACTATTGAGCCATGAAAAACAGCTTCCATAACTGATTTATATGTATCATTAAGATGAATATATTTACCTACAATGGCAATCTTTACTACCTGAGTTGCGTTTTTAAAACTATTTACAACACCTTCCCACTGGCTTAGATCTATAGTATCTGCATTTTTGATATGAAGTTTTTCTATTGCGATTTTATCAAGATTTTGCCTGTGATAAACAAGCGGGATTTCATAAATTGTTGTTTTTATATCATAAGCAGAAATTACAGCATCATCATCCACATTTGTAAAAAGAGCAATTTTTTTCTTCATGCTGTCTGTAAGCTCAACAGGAGTACGGCAGAGAAGAATATCCGGCTGGATACCTAGTTCCCTAAGAACTTTTACAGAATGCTGCGTAGGCTTTGTTTTAAGCTCGCCTCCTGTAACTTCCGGAACAAGAGTAAGATGCACATAAGCGACATTTTCCCTTCCAATGTCGTACCTGAACTGCCTTGCAGCTTCAATAAATGGAATTGATTCAATATCTCCAACTGTTCCGCCAATCTCTATTATTGTAACATCAACATCAGGAGATTCTCCAATTGCAAAAATCCTGCTTTTAATTTCATCTGTAATATGTGGGATTACCTGGACTGTTCTTCCAAGATAGCGGCCTTCCCTCTCTTTTTGTATAACAGTCTGGTAAACTTGGCCTGTTGTCATTGAATTTGCCCTGGTTAGAGGGACGCTGGTAAATCTTTCATAATTACCAAGGTCAAGGTCTGTTTCTGCCCCATCAACAGTAACATAAACCTCGCCATGCTGATACGGACTCATTGTTCCGGGATCTATGTTTATATATGGATCAGCCTTTATAAACTTTATTCTTAACTTTCTGCACTCAAGCAAACTACCAAGCGAAGATGCAGCTATGCCTTTTCCAAGGCTTGAACAGACCCCTCCTGTGACAAATATATATTTACTCATATATCTGATTATTTTATACCATTTTGAAAGTGTCAATTGCTGATATAAGCAGAATATCATCATTATTTTTTAAATTATCAGGCAGTTTTTATTCAAAAAGGGTAAATTTACCTATAAATCCGGTTTTTCAGGCACCTGAAAGAAAACTACTAAAAAATAAATTGACAATAATTATCAAAGAACTATACTTAATCTAGAGAATTATAATCATGTCATTTTCAATTACAGATGCTGATTTTGGAAAAATGAAAAGCCTCATCTATGAAAAAAGCGGAATCCATTTTTCCGAAATTAATAGGCCTATTTTAGAGAGCAGGCTAAAAGAAAGACTTAAATTCGCAAATCTTGAAACTGTGGATGCTTATTACAAACTTATAACAAGCAATGAAGAAGAGATGAAAATTCTTCTTGATTCTGTTACAACAAATCTTACAAGGTTTTTCAGAAATACAGCGCAAATGGATGCTTTTGAGTATTATATTATTCCCGAACTTGTGGCTTATAAAAAGAAAAAAGGCGACTCCACCATAAAAATATGGAGCGCCGGTTGCTCAACAGGGGAAGAACCTTATTCACTTGCCATAGTACTTGCAGAAATTTTACCCCCGGGATTTACGCCATCTATTACTGCTTCGGATTTAAGCCTTAAATCACTTATGACAGCTAAAACCGGATTTTATCAAGAATCCCGTATGGCAGGAATGCCGGATAAGTATCTCTCAAAATATTTTGAAAAGACAAACGACGGATATCAGGTTGTAGAAAAATTGCAAAAAATGATCAAATTTGACTACCATAACCTTAAATTTGACAGCGGTCTTAAAGGGCTTGATATTATTTTTTGCAGAAATGTAATAATTTATTTTGATGAGGTTGCACAGGAAAGTGTAATAAATAAATTCTGGAATTCATTAAGCAACCACTCTTATCTGGTAATAGGGCACTCAGAATCCCTTTTTGGGATGAAAACCCAATTCCAATTTCAAAAAACAGAGTGGTCTACTTTTTATACAAAAATAATTAATTAATATTTTATGCAATAGGAAAAAATCGTGGATGATAAGATAAAAGTACTTGTAGTGTATGATTCTGCTCTTATGAGGTCACTTATAAGAAAAATGGTTGAAACCCAGGAAGATATGGCTGTCGTGGGAACAGCCATGAACGGGATATTTGCTCTTCAAAAAATTGCTGCCTTGGATCCTGACATAGTAATACTTGATATTGAAATGCCAGAAATGAATGGAATTGAGTTTTTAAAAGAGAGAGAAAAAAGAGGTATAGAAACACCTGTTATTGTTCTATCTTCCATAGCAGAAAGGGGAGCAAGCGTTACTTTTGAAGCTCTTTCTCACGGCGCTTCGGACTTTATAACAAAACCTTCGGGAACAGCTTCCGGTAACATAGCTGATGTTGCCGCTAACCTTACTTCACTAATAAGAGCATATGCAAGCAAAAAAGAAAAACCCCGAAAAGAAGAGAAAAAAGAAAAAGTAGTCCCAACAGCAATAAAAATTGCCCCGGTACCGGAAATGAAAGAAGTTCCGGCTATTCGCCAGTCAAGCGGAAATATAGATGTAGTTGCAATAGGAATTTCAACAGGAGGGCCTAATGCTCTTAAGATTCTTCTTGCAGATATTAAAAAAGATTTTAAAGTTCCAATTCTAATAGTCCAGCATATGCCCGAAGGGTTTACAATGGAATTTGCAAAAAGCCTTAAAAAAATATGTCCTCTTGATGTAAAAGAAGCAGAAGATAATGATCTTATTACCCAAGGGAGAGTGCTAATTGCTCCCGGCAATAAACATATGAAAATAGAGAAAAAACGACTTGGCAATGTAGTTGTATTAAATAACGATGATTTAGTAAACGGGCATAGGCCTTCTGCAGGCGTTCTCTTTGATTCTGTTGCTGAAGTTTACGGCGGCAGGGCTTTGGGAGTTATAATGACAGGAATGGGCCGCGATGGCTCTGCGGAAATTGCTAAAATTTATAAGGCAGGCGGATATACAGTTGCTCAGGATGAAAAAAGTTCAATAGTATTTGGAATGCCCCGCGTAGCAATTGAGTTAGGCTCTATAAATAAAATTATATCATTGGATAATATGGCAAATTTTTTAACAGATTATGTTTCCTGAGAAAAGAGTTTTTATATGGGTTGGTTTGGTAAACTTATAGGCGGAACAGCCGGGTTTTTTATTGGCGGTCCTTTTGGAGCTGTTCTTGGCACTGTCTTAGGGCACAGTTTTGATAAAAGGGCAGAGCTTCAGAAAAGCGAAGAATACAATACCTACAGCAAATGGGACAGGAGCAGGTCACAAAAATTTACAGCTAATGACCAGTCTCAGATGATATTTTTTGTAGCAACATTTTCCATGCTTGGAAAAATGGCTGCTGCTGGCAGCGGAATATCAAACGCAGAGATAAAAGCAATAGAAGGATTTATAGATAGAGACCTGCGCTTAACCCTTGCGGAAAAACAGTTTGCAATGAGAATTGTAACAACATCTGCGGCATCTCTTGAACCATTTGAAAAATTTGCACAGCAGTTTTATTCTCTGTTTTACAAACAGCCTCAGATGCTGCAAACAATGTATGACATACTTTACAAAGTAGCGACTGCGGATAATACATTAAGCAAGGATGAAGAGAAAATTCTTGATTCAGCAGCAAATATTTTTAATTTAAAGAACAGGGAAAGAGGCGCAAGTTACAGCACAGGCAGCAGCGATAAAAGCTATTCGGTTTTAGGCTGCAAAAAAACAGACAGTAATGATGTAATAAAATCAGCATATAAAAAACTTATTAAAGATTTTCATCCGGATACTATTGCTTCAAAAGGGCTTCCTGAAGAATTTACAAAATTTGCTTCTCAAAAATTCACGGAAATAAACCAGGCTTATGAAGAAATCAGAAAAGAGCGCGGTTTTTGATATTAAGCTTGTTTTTTTCTGCGGTAATCCCGGAAAAGAGTATGCAAAAACACGCCACAATGCAGCATGGCTGCTTTTGCAACAGCTTGAAAAAAAAGAAACTCTTTCGTGGCAAAAAAAGTTCAAAGGCATGTTTTCAAAGCCTGAAAAAAACAATGGAACAATTTTTTTAAAATCCGATCTCTATATGAATCTTGCAGGAGAATCTGTTTCCCCTGCTCTCTCTTTTTTTAAGTTTTTACCTGAAAACCTTATTGTTTGCCATGATGATATTGAACTTGATTTTGGAACTGTTTCATTAAAATTCAGAGGCGGAAGCGCAGGTCATAACGGGCTTAGGTCAATAAGCAAGATGCTTGGAACAAATAATTTTTACAGATTCAGAATAGGGGTTTCAAGACCTGCTTTTGGCAAAGCAGATGCGCATGTGCTTGGCAGATTTTCGCCTGACGAAGAAGCTGTTCTTGCGCTTTATATGGAAAAGGCTGCGGTTTTGTTGGAATCTATTTTAACAAATCCTGATGAGCGAAAAACAGCCGAGGCTGCAAAAATAAAATTGTTATAATTTATACGCCAAGCAGAGGGACGGTTCTTCTGCTTTCCCCCTGATTGCTATAGAGGCAGTCGGCCTTGTATTGACCTCATAAGCGTAAGTTTATCTGTATATTCAATATCTCCGCCAACAGGAAGACCGGATGCGAGCTTTGTTATTTTTATATTTTTCCAGGCAAGAAGCTTCTGGATATATAAAGCTGTTGTATCTCCTTCCACAGAAGGATTTGTTGCAATAATAATTTCGCTGATATCTTCGTTATTAAGCCTTTGTAAAAGCTGCTTAATATTTATTTGATCAGGGCCTATTCCCTCAATAGGAGAAATATGTCCCATTAAGACATGGTATTGTCCATTAAAAACAGCTGTTGATTCAATAACAGCTATATCCTGCGGCATTTCAACAACACATATAATATGTTTATCCCTAATAGCATCGGAACATATTTCGCAAATTTCATCTTCTGTGTAATTGCCGCATGTTTTACAGTTTTTTATTTTTTCAACAGCATCGGAAATTGAATTTGCAAATGCATGGATATAGTTTTTATCAGCTTTTAGAAGATAATATGCTATTCTTGCAGCGCTTTTTTTTCCAATTCCCGGCAGAGAAGAAAGATTTTTTATAAGAATATCTATAGAATTCAAAATAATCCTTTTTATTACTTAGAATAAGTTGCTAAACGGCAACCCGCCCGGAATATTTATTCCGCCTGTCATTGATGAAACCTCTTCGTTGATTTTTTCTTTTATTCGAGTTACTGCATCGTTAAACGCTGCTTTTACAAGCTCTTCAACCATGCCTGCATCATCAGGAGTAATTATTTCTTTTGATATTCTTACATCAAGAACATGCATGTGGCCATTTATTTCAACTTTTACCATATCGCCGCCTGCATATCCTGAGGCAGTAAGCAAAGATAATTTTGATTGAAATTCCTGCATTTTGCTTTGAATACCCTGAAAATTCTTAATTAATTCCATTGGATTAATATTCATTACTATTTTCCTTTCTTATTCGTGATTCTATAACTTCACCTTTAAATATTTTTTTTACAAGATCTACCTGATCGCTGCTGCTTAATGTATTTTCCCCTGATTCTTCTTTTTTTGAGGAAAGAACTAGTTCTATTTTGTAGTTGCCGCCTGCAATTAAATCAAGTTCTTTTTTTACAGCAGAAATTTCATTTTTAATAAAATCTAAAGAAAAACTATCTGTGCAATATATTGTTACAGAATTTTCCTCTTTTTTCCAGAGAGTTGTCTTTGCAAGAGAAGATGCCAGCATCATGTTATTTTTTTTAAAATGTGCTGTTATTTCATCTTTGTATTTAGTAAAGTCAGCTTCATTTTCTTCTGTCTTTTTAATTTCTTCGCTGCCTGATAATACAGAAACTTCCTGAACAGGCGTTTTTTTTATTTCATCTTTAATTTTTCTTATGCTTTCCAGTATTTCAACATCAGAAAGATGCTTTGTTATAAATGAAAGCCTGCTTACTGCAAGTTCTATTTCAAACTGTTGATTAAGCGAGTAACGGATATTCCTAAAAAGGTCAAGAAGGAGCGAAAGTGCATATTCTATCTGCTGGACCGAAAGCTTTTCAAGCGCTTTTGCAGAAAACCTTTCAACAGGAGATCCCAAAACTCCCTCTTTTTTAACCCCATTTTTTATAAGCAGAATATTTCTAAAATATTCAGAAAGTTCAATTACAAACTGTTCCGGCGCTACGCCTTTTTTTATTATCGCGTTTAGAGTACGAAGCGACTCATCGCCGTTTCCATCTGCAAAATTTTCTACAAGTTCATTTATCTCATCAAGGCCAACAAGGCCAAGTTTTTCTTTTATCTTGCCAATAGTTATCTGCTTGTCAGAAAAAGAGAGAATCTGGTCATAAAGCGTATAAGCATCCCTAAGCGACCCTGTTGCCTCTTTTGCAATCCACAAAAGAGCTTCATCTTCTGCCTCAACATTGCTTTCTGCGGAAATCTCTGAAAGTTTTAATTTTATCTCTTCGAGCCCTATGAGGCGGAAATTAAACTGCTGGCATCTTGATTTTATGGTTGCAGGAACTTTATAAACCTCTGTTGTTGCAAAAATAAAAACAATATACGGAGGCGGCTCTTCTATTGTTTTTAAAAGAGCGTTAAAAGCGCTGTTTGAAAGCATGTGGACTTCATCGATAATATAAATTTTGTATCTGCTGTTGCTTGGCGCAAAAAGAACTTCTTCCCTTATTTCCCTAACATCATTTACAGATGTGTTTGAGGCTCCGTCAATTTCAATAACATCAAGCGAATTTCCTCTTGCAATTGAAAGACAGCTGTCGCAGACTCCGCATGGATTATCCGAAGGCCATTTTTCACAGTTTATTGCTTTTGCAAGTATTCTTGCTGCTGATGTTTTTCCAACGCCGCGCGGGCCTGAAAAAAGGTATGCATTTGCAATTCTTCCGGAAGCAACAGATTTTTGAAGGCTTGATGCTACAAAATCCTGCCCTGTTAGCTGGTCAAAGTTGGAAGGTCTTTTTCTGGATGCTGTGACTTCATACGCCATATTAAATTTAGGGATTTTAACCCTGCCTCCCCCGCCTTATGATAAGGGATTTATAAAACCTTCAGCCTGTAAGCTCTCTACATCACACTGCTAATCACTTACCGCTGCTACCTTCCGATCCTGACGGGGTTGGGTGACAGACAGTTGCATAGCGCCTGACAGACTGAAGGAATACGGAGAGATAGGGATTCGAACCCTAGGTACCCGGTTAAGATACATACGCTTTCCAAGCGTACTCCTTCGGCCTCTCGGACATCTCTCCAATAATTATTCTTACCGGAGAGGGAGGGATTCGAACCCTCGGAACTGAAAACAGTTCAACGGATTTCGAGTCCGCCCGATTCAACCACTCTCGCACCTCTCCGGATTTTGTACCCAAGAGGATTCGAACCTCCGACCTTTAGATCCGCAATCTAATGCTCTATCCAGCTGAGCTATGGGTACCTATATTGCTTTTTTAAGCAAAAAAACGGAGAGGGAGGGATTCGAACCCTCGGTACCCTTTAGGGGTACAACTCCTTAGCAGGGAGCCCGATTCGGCCACTCTCGCACCTCTCCTGATAATAATTATTTCGGAGAAGGTGGGATTCGAACCCACGGACGCTCGCACGTCAACGGTTTTCAAGACCGCCTCCTTAAACCGCTCGGACACCTCTCCAATATCTATTGATTTATGCAATATATAGGAATAAAGCAGGTTTGTCAATAAAAGGAATGTTCTACGCCGGAAAAGCCCTATACGAAGCTCCGGGGTGCTACGGGGGCGTGTCGTAACAGAGCGCAGAATACTTCGTCATCCCGGCCCAAAGGAGCCGGGACCTAGATACCGTTTTTCAACGGTATGACGTATGTCCCCGCCCGAAGCGACGGGGATGCCACGATGAAGCGCAGGGCTGTCAACATGACAGTATGTTGATCCTTAGAAAATATCAGGAATTAGTCTTTTCTAAACCCGGTACCGCTAAATTTTGCAACAAGCTCTTTTTGATCATTATATACTTTTACTTCATAATTTGATATTTTGTTAGTACATGATACTTCTTCTGCAATTGCCGTAAGCGTTCCCTCTTTAACAGGTTTTATATAAATAATATCGCATCTTATTCCAACAGCAGCTTTTCCTCTTGAATTTGACGCTGCTGCAAATGCATAGTCTGCAAGGGTAAAAACAAGACCGCCCTGAACAATGCCAAGTCCATTTAAATGGTCCTTATTTATAACAACACTTGTAACAGCTTTTCCATCTTCCATCTCATCAAGGGTAATTCCAATAAATTGTACAAATTTATCATTAGAAAGCATTTCTTTTATTTCTTGCAGAGTACTCATTTTTTTATCCTTTTTTTATGCTCTTTAAAAATCATTCAATATTTATGGTTTCTATAAAAAGTTCACCCAGTTGTTCTTTTGAAACTTCCGAAGGAGCGTTTGTAAGCAAACAAATTGCTTTTTGGGTTTTGGGAAAAGCAATAACATCCCTTATTGAATCAAGTCCCAAAAGAAGCATTACAATCCTGTCAAGGCCAAGCGCAATACCTCCATGCGGCGGCGTACCGTGGTCAAGAACTTCAAGAAAATATCCAAACTCTCTTTCTGCATTTTCATTATCAATTCCAATAATTTCAAATATCTTTTTTTGAATAGCAGAGTCATGTATTCTTATGCTTCCGCCCCCTATTTCGTGGCCATTAAGCACAATATCGTAAGCATTTGTTCTTACTGAATAGATGTCGCCATTAAGCTTTTCCATGTCCTCCGGCTTAGGCGATGTAAAAGGGTGGTGAAGAACTTCGGGTTTTCCTTTTTCGCTAATGCCAAACATCGGAAAATCAACAACCCACAGAAGGCTAAAATCATTTTCATTATAAAGAGAACATTTTTTTGCAAAAAATTTTCTTAGCTCAGAGAGGCAATTACAAACTATTTTTTCTTTGTCTGCAAGAAAAATAAGAACATCTCCTGTTTCTGCATTCATTTTTTTATATAAAGCAGATGATTCCTCTTCTGTAAAAAATTTTATTATTGGAGATTGCGGACCATCATCATTCATTTTTATCCATGCAACGCCTTTGCCCCTAAAAGGTTTTACAAAATCTGTCATTAAATCCAGGTCTTTTCTTGCAAGTTGGCTGCCAAGTCCTTTAAGATTTATTCCTCTTACAACTCCGCCTGATGCAAGCGCTCCCTTAAACACAGCAAATTCTGTTTTTTGAAATATATTTGAAAGTTCTGTAATCTCAAGTCCAAAGCGCAGGTCAGGAGCATCGCATCCGTATTTAAGCATTGCCTCGTCATACGTTATGCGCGGAAAAGGAAGACAGATATCTTTTTTAAGCCTCTTTTGATAAATCTCTTTAAAAAGCCCTTCTACCAGAAAAATAATATCTTCCCTGTCGATAAAAGACATCTCAAGGTCAATCTGCGTAAATTCAGGCTGCCGATCTGCTCTTAAATCTTCATCCCGAAAACAGCGCGCAATCTGAATATATTTATCATAGCCTGCTGTCATAAGCATCTGCTTAAAAAGCTGGGGGCTTTGCGGAAGAGCATAAAACTTTCCGGGATTTACCCTGCTTGGAACAAGATAGTCGCGGGCTCCTTCTGGTGTAGATTTTGTAAGGATAGGTGTTTCAACTTCTATAAAATCATTTTCATGAAAATAGTTTCTTACTGTATTTAAAAGATCGCTTCTGAAAGCCATTGCTTTCTGCAGTTTAGGATTTTTAAGATCAAGATATCTATATTTTAACCTGAGTTCTTCATTTACGACTGATGCATGATATACGTCAAACGGAGGTGTTTTTGATTCATTAAGAATCTCAAGTTCGCTTACATAAACTTCTATAAACCCTGTTGGGAGTTTTGTGTTCTCAGAGCCTTCGGGCCTCTTTCTTACTTCGCCTTTGACAGATATTACATACTGGCTCCTGAGATCCCCTGCCGCATCATGGCTGGCCTTGCCGGAGATAGCAGGGTCAAAAACAATCTGCGTAATTCCCCATCTGTCATAAAGGTCTATAAAAATGATGCCTCCATGGTTGCGATAGTTTTCCACCCATCCGCTTAATTTTACTGTTTTTCCGCTATCTTTTATTCCAAGACTTCCGCATGTGCTGTTTCTTTTATTCTTCATTTTGCTTTCCTGTTTTAAATTTGCTTTATTACAACTTGCCTATAGCGTTACACGCTGTCACAAATAACCATATATAAACACTAAGCCTTTCGGCTACTGCTTAATTTTTTCCATAATAAGTTCTTTTACTTTTTTGGGATCCGCCTTGCCGCCGGAAAGTTTCATAACCTGTCCAATAAGAAAACCAACAGGTTTCATATCTCCTGCTTTTATCTGAATAACAGCAGCGCTGCTTTCAGCAAGAACTTTTTCTATTACAGGCATAAGCGAACCACTGTCATCTACCTGTTCCCACTTATTTTCCTTAATAATATCCCCCGGATCTTTATCTTCTGTTATAATTATATCAAGAACTTTTTTTGCAATCTGCCCATTAATTTTCCCTTTACTTACAAAATCAAGAAGAGCTGTAAATCTGTCAATACCAAGCGGACTTGATAATATTTCCATTTTTTCCCTGTTAAGAACTTTTGTAACATCTCCCTTAATCCATGCTGCGGCATTTTGCGGGTCAGCGCCTTTTTTACACGCTTTCTCAAAATAATCTGCTTTATCTTTTTCTTCTGTAAAGAATTCAGCGCTATCCTCGGAAAGATTGTATTCAGATATAAATCTGCTTTTCTTTGCAAGAGGAAGCTCCACCAGCATTGATTTTAATTCAGATATAAATTCCGGCGTAGAAATAAATGGAGGGAGGTCCGGGTCCGGAAAATATCTGTAATCATTTGCATCTTCTTTGGATCTCATGCTCTCTGTGCGTTTTTTATCATCATCCCAAAGCCTTGTTTCCTGTACAATTGCCTCGCCTGTTTTTATTAGCTTGGCCTGGCGCTGCTCTTCATGCTGAATTGCAAGCTTAACATTTCTTGAGGAATTAAGATTCTTTACTTCAACTCTTTTTCCAAGCCCTTTGCCCGGATAATTTATTGAAATATTTGCATCACACCTCATTGAACCTTCTTCCATGTTGCCGTCAGAAACTCCAAGGTATCTTATGATTCTCCTAAAATTAATAAGAAACGCTTCTACTTCTTCTCCGGTTTTAAAATCAGGCTCTGTTACCACTTCAAGAAGAGGCGTTCCTACTCTGTTAAAATCACAAAGCGAACCATTTCTGTCATGCACCATTTTGCCTGCATCTTCCTCAAGATGAGCTTCGTGAATTCTTATCTGTTTTATGCTGCCGTCGGGAAGAGCTGTATCAACATATCCGTTTATGCCAAACGGATACTTAAATTGCGTTACCTGATAGTTATTGGGAAGATCAGGATAGAAATAATTTTTTCTGTCAAAGACAGCTTTTTCATTAAGTTTACAGTTCATTGCAAGGCAAAGAAGGCATGCTTTTTTTACAGCTTCCATGTTAAGGGCAGGCAGTACGCCCGGATAACCCATGCAACCAAGGCATATATTTGTATTTGGAGGGTCTCCAAAAGAGTTTTTACAGTTGCAGAATATTTTTGTTTTTGTAATGAGCTGAATATGTATTTCAAGTCCTATAAATGTTTCAAATATTGTTTTATCCATATTGCCTACTTACCTGCTGCGCAAATTTCTTCAACTGTTTTAAATCCCGAAACTTTTGGAACAGGAATCTCTTTTGCAATAATTTCCGCTGCCTGGAATAAAAGTTTTTCTCCGCAAAAAGGAGCAAGAAATTGCAGCCCCACAGGAAGATTATCATAAATACCTGTTGGGAAACTTAAAGCAGGAATCCCTGCAAGATTTGCCATTGCTGTAAATCTATCTGCTATTTTCTGCTGATGTTGCGAGGGCTCTTCATTGCCATGTTTAAATGCAGTTATTGGAAATACAGGCATTATAAGAAGGTCTATGCTTTGAAAAAGCGAACTAAGGTCATTTATAATTTTAGTTCTTATTTTTTGGGCTTTTATATAATACTTGTCTTTAAGACCTGCGCGCAGTACATAAGTTCCAAGCAGAATGCGCATCTTTACCTCATCTCCAAAACCTTCTTGCCTTGTTTTTTCCATAAGCGAAAGAGGAGAATTTGCATCTTTGCTTCTATGGCCATACCTTATGCCATTGTACTTGGCAAGGTTTGCGCTTGCTTCTGCTGCAGCTATTGTATAGTAGGCAGGAGTTACATATTCAAGTGAAGGAATTGCAATCTCTTTTAACTCATATCCTTTAGCTTTTAGCATATTTATACAATCTTTATATCCTTGCTTGACAGGTTCAGAAAGCCCTATATCTCCGCCAAGATATCCGAATACACTTTTTTGAGACAGGGATTTTTCTTCTGATGGCAGGTCCGGCGCTACATTAGTTCCAGCACAAACTTTGGAAGATGCGCCTGCTGATGTAGATAAATCTGCCGGGCTGTCAATTGTTGTCTGGTCACGTTCATCTTTTCCTTTTATTAAATCAAACACTGTTTCAACAGTTGCAAGTTCTCTTGATAGAATGCCTATAACATCAAACGAAGATGCATAAGCAACAAGTCCATACCGGGATACAGAGCCGTATGTTGGTTTTAACCCGTAAGTACCGCAAAACGAAGCAGCCTGGCGCACAGACCCGCCTGTATCTGAGGCAAGCGCAAAAGGAACAATGCCTGCGGCAACCGCAGCTCCTGCGCCCGAACCTCCGGCCACCCTTTCAAAATCCCAGGGATTATTTGTTACAGCCAGCGCAGAGGTATCGCCCGAACTGCCCATGCCAAATTCATCCATATTGCATTTTCCTACAGCCATTGCTCCGGCTGAATTTAGTTTTTCTATTACTGTTGCATTATATGGAGATATAAAATCTTTAAGCATTTTGGACCCGCATGTGAGGTGGTATTCTTTTACTGCTATGTTATCCTTGGCAACATAAGGCATGCCCGAAAGAGAATTATCCCCACTTGCTTTGACAGAAGTCATTCTGTCGGGATCGAATTCAAGAAGCGAGTGTATTTTTTCTTCCCACTCTTTTACATATTCTATATATTTTTTTTTATTTTCATTGTCTGTGAAAATTTTATTCCATTCCATAAATAATGCTCCCGGGTTTATAAAACATTTGGTACAACTATAAATCTGCCATCTTTTTCCGGAGCATTTTCAATCAATTTATCTGCAATGGAAATTTCAGCCGGGATATCTTCCCTTACTCTGTTTTCTTGCACAACAACATGGGAAGTAGCAGAAAGAGCATCAACATCGATATTATCCATAAGTGATAAATATTCGATCATTTGGGTAATTGTATGATTAAGTTTTTCAGCTTCTTCTTCATCCAGGTTAAGCCTTGCAAGGCTTGCTGTAGCAAATAGTTCTTCTTTAAGCATAAAATTACTTTATAAATTATGCTTAAATATGTCAATCATTGAAGTCGCCCCGGCGGCTTCGGGCGGGATAGCCGAATACCACAGTTATCCCTAAATTTTAAAAAACACCTTGAATAGAATAAAAAAATAATAAATATTTTTTAGTACAGGAAACAATATGCAAAAATTTGAGCAGTGCGGAATAAAAGCCCCGGAAATAGTTCTTTTGGACCAAAAAAAGGCAGATATTGAAAAATGGGCTGTTATTGCCTGCGACCAGTTTACTTCCAACAAAAATTACTGGGAGGATGTAAAAAAAATTACAGAAGGGCATCCTTCTACTTTAAACCTTATTCTTCCTGAATGTTATCTTAAAGAAATTGTACTTGAAAACAAAATCTCTTCCATTAATAAAAACATGGCTGATTATATAAAAAGCGGGGTGTTAAAAAAACTTCCAGAGGGCTTTATTCTTGTGGAAAGGGAAACACCATATACAAAGTCTCGGCAGGGGCTTTTAATTGCTGTTGATCTTGAAAAATATGATTATAGTGAAAAATCTGATTCAATTATTCGGCCCACTGAAAAAACAGTCGTGGACAGACTTCCTCCAAGAATTAAAATACGGAAAAAAGCATCGCTGGACCTTCCCCACATATTGTTTCTAATAGATGACGAAGAGGGTTCAATTATCGAATATCTTTATTCACGAAAAGAAAACTTTGAAAAGCTTTATGATT
>Ga0099364_10004618_pt1 | contig 20819 bp, 20 predicted proteins | sample TergutTh196P3_FD_73070 | JGI IMG/M metagenome (GOLD analysis project Ga0099364, IMG submission 73070) | Microcerotermes parvus P3 segment gut microbial communities from Pointe-Noire, Republic of the Congo - Th196 P3 | ecosystem: Host-associated > Arthropoda: Insects > Digestive system > Gut ... | reverse complement strand
CAGTACTACAGATAATTTCCAGTCGGCTGACTGCCGCCGCCGCCGCGAGCGCCTCCCCCCGAAAGCCGAGGGTGCGGGCTGTGTCAAGGTCGTCAAGGCCGCGTATCTTGCTTGTCGCGTGAGTTAGGGAGCAAAGTTCAAGGTTTTCCCGGCTCATGCCTCCGCCGTCATCTGAAACTTCAATTTTTTTGCAGCCGCCTTCTTCTATTGAAACTTCAATGTTGGCGCTGCCGGCATCTATCGCATTGTCAAGAAATTCCCTAACCAGCGCGGCGGGGCGGTCGACTACTTCCCCGGCGGCAATGCGCCTTGCTTCTTCGGGCGGCAGTACAAGAATACGTTGCGTCTTTTCATTCATCAAAAAGTTCCAGATCGGGGGATTCGTCCGTAGGCGCATCGGCGGAGTTCATCAATATCTCAATACGGTTTTCAATTTTTTCCAGGTCTTGTTCCAGAGTTTTGGCGAGCTTGATTCCTTCTTCAAAGGCTTTAAGAGCCTCGTCCAGGGGAATATCGGTTTTGCGAATCTGCTCGCCAAGACTTTCAAGCCGCTCAAGCCGCTCTTCAAAATTTTTCATGCCGCCGCTCTTGGCTGCTACAGTTTTTTTCGCCATGTTTTTCTCCTATATATTTTTTTGAAAGGCTGTCCGCAAAGTACCCGACTTTGTGGACAGACACTAATTACTCCACAACCGCATGGATAGTTCCCTCGAGCGGACGTATACAAAGTTTTTCGCCCTTTTTAACAGAGGCTGCTTTACGGACAATCCTGCCCTTGCTGTCTGTTACTACCGAGAATCCCCGCTCCATAGCTGCCTGCGGGCTTCCGGCTTCTATAATGGCGGCGGCCAATTCTATTCTGCCCCGCAAGTGTGTACTTTTGTCCGAGATTGCCTGTACAAGAGCGTCCTTGGCATCGTCAAGGCGAATTAGGCGCGGCTGTAGGATGGCGCGGAAACGGTATTCCAAATCCTGCGGGTCAAAGGGTTTAAGCAAAAGCCGCGCCCTTTCAGTACGTGCGCGTATAACGCTTTTGAAACTTTCCGCCATTGTTTTTACCGTTTCTGTAAGAGCGGCACGGTCTTTACTGACCAGTTCTGCGGCGGCGGAAGGGGTTGGCGCTCGCAGGTCTGCGGCAAAATCGCATAAAGCCCAGTCAATCTCGTGTCCCACGGCGCTTACTACGGGAATGTTCGATTCGGCAACCGCCCGTACAACTTCTTCATCGGAGAAAGGCAAGAGGTCCTCCAGGGAACCGCCGCCCCTTCCCACAATCAACACATCCGCAAGCTGCCATTGGTTTGCCTGTCTGATTCTAGCCGCTATTATCGTGGCGGCTTCGTCTCCCTGCACAGGGGCGGGCAGGATTGTGACCTTTATTCCGGCGGCGCGCCTTCCAAGAATGTTTAGGATGTCCCGTACCGCCGCGCCGGTGGGGGAGGAGACGACTCCAACTGCCGAGGGGAAGCGGGGTAGGGGGAGTTTTCGGTCGGAGTCAAAGAGACCTTCGGCGGCGAGGCGTTGTTTTCTTTTTTCCAGCAAGGCTAGGATTTCACCCGCTCCCGCGACTTCCATATCTTCGCAGACAATGGAGTAGGTTCCCCGTGGAGCGTACACCGAAAGGCTTCCACGCACCCGCAGCAACATTCCATCCTTGGGTTCAAATGTTAAAGACCTAAGCCTGTTTTTAAACATCACGGCATCGATCTTAGCTCCGGAATCTTTCAGGCTGAAATAAAGATGGCCGGAGCTTGCCGGTCTGCAATTGGAAAGTTCTCCCTCGACACAGACCATAGAAAAAGAACCTTCCAGACAGGCGCGGATATGTTCTGTAAGTTCGCTGACGGTCAGATGTTTTCCATTCATTAAGCCCCTTCCTGCTGCCTAAAATTTTTCCCTTATTTCAACGCGCTCAATATCCGCGAAGGATTTAAGCGCGTTGGCAAGTTTGGAAATATCAACCGTATCAAGAATACTTATAAGAAAACTTACCTTGGTTTTTTTCCCGGTGAAATTCCCCAGATTAACATTTAATGATTTGCTTTTTATGCTGAATTTTTTAAAAGTTTCCAAAATAGTTTCTGTGTCCGGTTCGCTTGAGTGATTGTATTGTATTTCCAGCAATTTATTCCTTATATCAGGAAAAATTTTTCTTTCTAATCTGTTTAATGTCATAAGGGTAATAAGGGCGAGGATTTCAGCGGCAAGGGCGGCTATATACAATCCTGCTCCGATAGTCATGCCGATTGCGGCAACAAGCCACAGGGACGCGGCTGTCGTGAGTCCCTTTACATCATTGCCCAGACGTATTATAGCGCCCGCCCCGAGAAAACCGATGCCCGAAACAACCTGCGCCGCGATTCTTCCAGGGTCTCCGTTTTTCATGTCGAAATAGTTCTGGGGTATCCAGATTGAAAGCAGGGTAAGACAGGTCGCTCCCACGGCAATAAGTATATGAGTACGAAGACCGGCAACCTGGCGGCGGCTTGAACGCTCAAACCCGATAATGCCTCCGGCGAGGAATCCCAGGCAAAGACGAATGACAATATCAAGCTCGGTTATGGTTTGATTCATTAAGTCATTCTAATATTAAACAACATTAAAAGAAAGTATATGCTACGCCGCCGTGGAATCTGTACAGGTTAAAACGATTATCAGGAGTTTCCATGGGGGCGTCTAATTTCGTTCCGTCGTTCCAGTAGGATTTCGCTGTAAACATAATTGGTATTTCAAACCCTGCGATAATCCGCAGCGGTTTTGTGACTTGCCACTTTACCTCGACACCGGCAAAAATAGAGTTTAGTTCGTCGGTTACATCCGAAAAATCCCTTTTGTATGAACGTGTCAGGATTCCATAACCTGCATCGAAACGTACTGTAATAGGGAAATTCTTGGCAAAAAAATCGGCGCTGACCTGTAGTCTTGTAAGTTCATCGCGTATTGTCGCAGAATCTTCAATCTGCCTGGAATAGCTTTTTGTATTAATGGAAAAAGAAGGGATTACATTTGGCAGCCATAGTCCAATTTTAACCTCAGCTGTTTCGCTGAAGTTATTGGCAAAAAACTCGTATCGTGTACCCAAGGACGAGGAGCCATTAATAGAAAGAAACGCGATTCCGGGATAAGCAATCTGCATTCCGCCCATAATTCCTAATTCCGGCTGGCTAAAACTGTCGTCTGTTCCGGTAAACGGGCCGAATTCAACACTAAAAAAATCCGTCATTGTTGATATTTTGATGCCTGCTCTGTTTTGTAAAATATTATCTCTGGAAATAAGAACATTAACGGCCAATATTTGGGAAATATCTCTTTTTAGCGTTAAATCCCCAAATCCGTATGGATAATTCTGAAATGGTTTGAAATTTCTGCTTTCACCATGCGCTGTTATCCTGTCCGGGTGAAAGGTCATGTTGTTAATTCCCCCGGTAAGCTCAATTTCCAGCGCTCCAAGATGTCCACAGATACCAGAAAAGAACAACCCCAGGCAAAAAAATGCAAAAAGTGAATGTCTCATACAATAATTTTATCACTATATTTAATAAAATGCAAATTCCAGAGAATATTTCAAAAATCGGTCATTTTTTCAATTTTTTTAAAATTTTTGTCAAATTCGCTGTTTGCCGTCTTGACTTTATAGCAATTTTATTGGATATTGATATGTATGAGTGATTATCTTGATCCCAATAACGAAGAACTTCTCAAGGACTTTTTCAGCGAGGCTCAAATGCAAGTAGACAGCCTTGAACAAAATGTTTTAGTTCTTGAAAATGGGGGCGCCAGTAAGGATGCTGTAGACGAGATCTTTCGGGCGGCGCATACTCTAAAGGGAGGTTCCGCGACTGTCGAAATGATGGAGCTTTCCCGTTTTACCCACCTTATAGAAGACGTATTTGACGCCATTCGGTCGGGTAAGGTTTCGGTAAATGAAGATGTAGTTGATACGCTGCTTCAGGCAATTGATATAATAAAAGCAATGCTTGATCAACGGATGAGCGGTTCAGTTTTTAAGGAAGATACTTCCAAGATAGAAGGTAAACTCCGCTCGTTATTAACAAACGTCTCAACTGGCTCTCCGGCAAAAGCGCCCGCGAAGGCAAGTCCCAAGGTTGCCGCGCCGCCTGTCGTTGCTGCGGCATCTGAGGTTTCAGGGCTTACCGAAAACGAGTTGGAAGAATTAAAGGAATCAGTCGATGAGGGAATGCCGATATACCGCGTTTCCGTCAAGTTTGATGAAACTAGTCTGATGAAAACTGTCAGCGGTATTCAGGTTTATGCCGTTCTTAAAGGACAGGGAACCATACTCAGAACGATTCCCGATTTTGAACAGCTTTATGCTGATAATTTTTTCCCGGTTGTGGATTATTATATCGCTTCACAGGAAGACCCGCAGACTTTACAGAAAAAGGTTGTTATGCCGGATGTGAGTGTCAGTGCAAATGTAACCAATATTTCCAGTATTGCTCCAGCCGCCGCTCCGGCAAAACAGGCAGCGCCTGTGGCTGCAAAGACAGCGCCTGTGGCAGCAGACCCGGCGCCTGCAGCCGCCTCAGCTCCGGCGAAAGCTCCGGCACCTTCTGCACCGGCAGTAAAAGTTTCCGGCGCGCCTTCCGAAGACGCGAAAAAGGCCGGAAAAGAAGCTGGGTCTATTCTGCGTGTAGATTCCAAACGGATTGACGACTTATTAAATCTCGTTTCTGAAACAGTTATTACAAAGGCAACTTTTAACCAGATCAATATACAGTTCAATACACTTACAAATCAGTTACGTGACATTGAAAACCAGTACCGCGAAAAGATCAAGGATCTTTTTGATTCACTGCCAAATTTCCTTGACAGTATTCAGCAGGGAAAATCCGTAAAAGATATACGCAAGGAAATAAACGAGACATACGGGGATATTTTTACGCTTTTTGACGGTTTCGAAGCCTCTTTCAAGAGCAGTATGGCAAAATTCCGCTCAACTTCACAAAACCTTGGAAGAATTACAAGCGAGCTTCAGGAAGGCGTAATGCGGATTCGCATGGTGCCGATAAGCCAGATATTCAGCAGATTCCCGCGCTTGGTACGAGATCTTTCCAAATCACTCAATAAAAAAATTAATCTGGTTATAGAAGGTGAAGATACCGAACTGGATAAATCGGTAATCGAAGACCTGCTTGATCCAATTATGCACTCTGTAAGGAACTCCATTGATCACGGAATTGAGTCTGCGGAAGTACGGCTCGCGGCAGGCAAGCCCGAAGAAGGCCAGGTACTCCTTAAAGCCGCCAACGAAGGCAACATGATTGTCATTGAAATCGCGGATGACGGTAAGGGTATTGATGTTGAATCGGTTAAGGCAAAGGCCGTAGAACGGGGGATTATCAACCCAAATAAAATTCTTACCGATATCGAAGCTTTCAATTTGATTTTTGAGCCGGGCTTTTCCACTGCCGCTCAGATAACAAGCATTTCCGGTCGTGGTGTTGGCCTTGATGTTGTACGCCGGCAGATTGACGCTCTTAACGGAACTGTTACCGTTAATTCCGAACGCGGCAAAGGTACCAGATTTGTTATCAAGCTGCCGTTGACACTGGCAATCATTCAGGGGCTGTTGGTACGGGTAGGATCGGAAATTTACTCCATCCCCATAACATCTGTTATTGAAAGTCTGCGCATTAAACCGGAAGAAATTAAAAAGATCGACAACTACGAAGTCTTTAATATCCGTAACGATGTATTATCCCTCCTTAGGTTAAACCGTCTTTTTGGCATTAAAACAGAGGAACAGCAGGAATATCACTTTATCGTTATTGTAGGAACCGCAGAAAAAAAGATGGGCTTTATGGTAGACAGCCTTATTGGCGAAGAAGATGTAGTTATCAAGCCTTTGCGGGATCAGTTTACCAATTCTCCCGGAATTGCCGGAGCTTCAATATTGGGGGATGGATCGGTTTCCCTGATCATTGATGTAAGCCAGCTATTGGAGCTGGGACTTAAAAAGGAGATGGAGCAGCGCCGAATCCGCGAAGCTTCGACACGGTAGGTAAAATATGGCGGCAGTAATAAGGGATTTAGAGCAGGTTAACGCCGATCTACAGGAACAAAAAGAACGGGTAGATAATGTAGATTTTAAAATGGTAACTTTTTCTCTGGCAGGGAAAGACTATGGCGTTGATATCATGAATGTTAAAGAAATAGCGAAGGCCGATAAATTTACTTATGTGCCAAACGCAGCTTCTTTTGTCCGGGGCGTTTATAATCTGCGCGGCGATATTATACCCATTATCGACTTAAGAACTTTCTTTAATTTACCTATAGAAAGCAAGGTTGACAGCCAGGAGAATATGCTTATTCTCCGTATTAATGATCAGGTCTACGGAACCATAGTAGACAAGATCGATAAAGTTGTCGGGATTAATCGTGAATCAATACAGCCGCCGCATCCGATCTTTGGCGATATCAATATTAAATTTATCAGCGGTGTTGTAGAAAAACAGGGTGACCTTTATATCATTCTTGACGTTGTGCGGATATTTACCGTTACCGAAGAAGACAAAAACAAGTCGCGCGGTACCGTAACGGACTCTGGTGATTACTATGTACCGGCGCCGACAGAACAAAGCCCGATACTTCAGCGAACCAGTACGGATTCGACTACTGATTTTATTAAAGAAAGCCTGGCGGCATTAAGGCGCTTTACAGTTACCGGTGTAAACGAAAAATGGCTGCATAAACGCTTTAACGAGTGGAGTGTTGGCCGTTCAGGTGATGCGCTACAGCTTAAAAGCGCGTCCGAAGCCGATGAATTCCTGAGAGAGTTCTTGTCACCATATACCGGCGAATTCTGGAGCGATTCCTATGCCGCTATAGTAAAGAAAACTCTTCCGGATTTTTCTTCCGCCAATTTAAATGTTTGGAATGTTGGCTGCGGAAAGGGCTATGAAACTTATTCTTTTGCCTGTATACTTAAATCCAGATATCCTGATGCGCGTATAAAAATATGGGCAAATGACAATGATGTTATGTCAGTTTCTCAGGCGCCAAATATGGTTTTTGAGCTTGAAGAATTGCCGGATTTTTGTCGGCCTTTTATGGTACGCGGAAAACAAGGTTATACATTTGATCAGGTTATCAAGGATTCGATAGTTTTCGAGTATCATGATGTGTTACACGAAAGCGCCATGCCCGATTTGGATATAGTTCTTGCCAGGGATACACTTTCATTCCTGTCGGAAAACGATCAGGCAAAGCTTATTAATAACTTTTCGGAGAAGTTAAAGAGTCGTGGAGTGATCTTTATAGGAAGAAATGAGGAACTCTCAGGTGTCATCTGGCACTTGATGGCAGATGATCCGGTTTCGGCTTATTTGCATATTGAATAATTTTAAAGGAGTAAGGTATGAGAGTTGAGTATATCAACCCCTTTGTGGAGTCTACTTATAGTATTCTTAGAGAGGTGTTGAGTTCTGATGTAAAGCGTGGGGAAATCTATCTGAAACCCACTTCCATGTCCATCATGGGTGTTGCCGCTCTTGTAGGGCTTGCCGGCGATGTGGAAGGGCGTGTTCTTTTTGATATGACAAAAGAAACAGCTTTGTTTGTGGCCAGCGGGATGAATGACGGCGAAAAATTTGCTACTCTTGACGAAATGGCAAAGGCGACTATTCAGGAGTTAGCAAACATGATTACTGCCCAAGCGGTAACCAAGCTGCACGATTTGGGCTTTAAGTTTGACCTTACGCCGCCGGCTCTTTTTACCGGGGATAATATGGAAGTTTCTACCAATCTTGGTGAAGTAGAAGCGCTTATTGTACCGATGGAGTTGGGAGTAGGAAAGATAGAAGTAAACGTAGCTATCCGCGAGAGGATAAGGTAAAGCGTATTTGACCACCTGTTGAAAGGTGGTCAGGCTTTTACAGGGCGGTTAGCTCAGTTGGTTAGAGCACTAGCTCGACACGCTAGGGGTCACAAGTTCGAGTCTTGTACCGCCCATTGTCTTTTAAGGTATAAAATTCAATTCTCCGGTAATAAATGAACGTGCGTGAATTTCACCTTCGGGTATTATCAAGAGTTCCCCGCCGCCGCCGATGCCTGCGATACACCCTTTGATAGCCGTATCCGAACCGGCGATGCCTTCGATAAAAACAGCCCGTTCGCCCCTTTTGTACAACCGCTGTTCAAGACGGGGCTTCCATGTATCGCCAACATTGGTTATTTCCGGTTCAGAAAGCCGCGCGAGGATTTTTTCCAGCAGGCAAAACCGTTCATCCGGGGCTATATTGCTGTTCGCGGCAAGAGCAATGCTGTCTGCTTTTTCCCTCAAAGGCGCCGGAAATTCTTTTTGAGCTACATTTATCCCTATACCAATACGCACATTCCCATCAGCGGCTTCGCAAAGAATTCCGGCAATTTTTTTGGAGCCAATTATTATATCGTTAGGCCATTTGACCATTACCCTGTCCCGCAAGACGGGCGAAAAATCCTCTACAGCGAGGGAGACGGCAAGACCAGTACGCAATGTAAGCGCAGTGGGAATATCTTTGACACAGGGGTAACGAAGCAGGATTGTAAAGGAAAGCCCTTTTTTTTCTTCCATATCCCATGACCTATCCCGGATACGGCCGCGCCCCGCTTTTTGAAAATCGGCAATGATAACCGTGCCATGCGGCTCCCCCGCAGCGGCAAGCTGGCGGGAAACATCCATTGTACTGTCAACCGTTTCTATGTGATACACGGGCGCGTTAAACGGGTTAAAAATTTCCAGCTTTGTCATATTTTCTTATACCATATAACTGGAAATGAATCCTATTATATGTTATTATGGCCTCATGAAACTTGTATGCCTTGATCTTGAAGGAGTCCTTGTCCCCGAAATCTGGATCGCTTTTTCCGAAGCAACAGGAATCCCTGAGTTCCGCCGAACCACAAGGGACGAACCAGATTATGATAAATTGATGAAGTACCGTATAGATCTTCTTGACAAAAACAATCTGAAACTTCCCGACATTCAGCGGGTCATAGAAGGCATGAATCCACTGCCGGGAGCGATTGAGTTTATCCGTATCTTACAGGGGAAAACTCAGCTTGTCATCTTGTCCGACACCTTTGAACAGTTCGCCAGGCCGCTAATGGAAAAATTGTCATGGCCGACTCTTTTTTGCAACTCACTGGAAATCGCGGACGATGGGACTGTTACGGGTTACCATCTGCGGCAGCAAGACGGCAAGAAAAAAGCGGTAATGGCTTTTAAGTCGATGAACCTGGATGTATTCGCCGCTGGAGATTCTTTTAACGATCTTTCTATGATTCACGAAGCTGATTCCGGCTGCCTGTTCCGAGCACCGGAGGCTATACGGAAAGATTACGCCAATATTCCTTGCGTAGATACCTACGAAGATTTTCTAAAAAAAATAGAAGATTTTCTTCGTTAAATTAAACAATAATTTTTTTCAGAACACGGTCATTTTGCCGCCAGTCTTTGCCGGTTTTTACCCGTAAATCAAGATCGATTTTCCAGTCAAAGACGCGTTTTAAATTTTTCAAAGCGGCAAGGCGTATTGTTTTTATCATTTCGCCGCCCTTGCCTACAACCATGCCTTTTTGGGATTCACGTTCTACGATAATAAAAGCCCTTACCCAAAGTTTGTCTTCCTTAAACTCAATGTCTGCGATATCCACATACAGCGAATGAGGCAGTTCCTGACGCAGACGGTTGATTGCCTGTTCTCGGATAATTTCGGCGATACGAAAACTAACTTCCTGATCGGTGTAGTACTCTTCGCCATAGTGGGCTTCTCCTTCCGGCGCAATGGCGTATAACGCAGAGAGAAGTTCGTCAATGCCCTGGCCAGTATTAGCGGAAACGGTAAAACAGCGATCTTTAATAGCGGGGAGCCGCAGGGAAATAAAATCCAATGCGCGATCAAAATCCGCGCCGTCTACATCCATTTTATTCACGGCGGCAATTGTTTTTTCCGCGAGCGGTTCAAGCAGGGTTGCTACCTCTTCTTCTTCCAGCCCGGGAGCGCGCGCCGCATCCAGGACATACAAAACAATATCGCTCTCCGCCAGTGCGCGGGCGGATACTTCCATCAGTTTTTTATTTAATTTTTTCTGAGAAGTGTGCCGCCCCGGAGTGTCAATAAAAACAAGCTGCCCCTGCTCTCGGTTAACAATACCCCGTATCGCGTTACGTGTAGTCTGCGGCACAGCGCTTACAATGGCCACCTTTTCGCCGCACATCTTGTTAAGAAGCGTAGACTTCCCAACCGAAGGGCGGCCAACCAATGCGACAAAAGCGCACTTGCCTGTGTTTTTTTCTCTTTCCATCTTCTCTAAGATTATTGGCAAAATTTGGCAGAAAGGTCAACTTGAGAAATTGACATAAATAACCTATTTTTTCCTATATAAAAAACGCCCTGTATACTGCTCTTGACAGCAAACCGACTGACTGTGTTACAATAAAAAGATGAAAATAAAACAAATCTTTCCAATTTTACTTATGACTATATTGCTTTTGGGATTTTCCGGGTGTGAAGATCCGCAAGAGGAATATGATGGTGTACCGATTACAATTGGCGCCAAAAGAAACCTTTCCAGCATGGTTCCAGAAGAAATGGCCGGTCAAACAATAACCTGGGAATCAAGCGCCCCGAATGTGGCGAGCGTTACCAATGACGGCATTGTAACGGCTCTCAGGTTCACCGGTAATGGAGATACTAGATTTTCGCGAGGTTCCGCCACCGGTACGGCAATTATAACGGCAACGGCTGGCGGACTAACTCACGAAATAACTGTAACCACCACTACGTCAGGCACGGAAAACATTATGGACCTGCCGCCTCTAAAGGATCAATTTGCGGAATATTTTCTTATAGGCAATATTTTTAATCCTGGCGATGCCAGCGGTTCGGCGAGGGTTAATAATGAGCGGCTTACCCGCCACTTCAATGTTCTTACCCACGAAAACCACATGAAACCTGACCAAATTTCATCCAGCCCTTCCACGGCAGAACGCATGCTCAATGCGGCCCGCGCCTCAGGCTTTGAGGTTGTTGGGCATACCCTTCTTTGGCACAGCCAAATTCCCCCATGGCAGAGAAACATGGCTTCCTCGAGCAGAGAGACTGCCCTTACCGCTATGAGGGATTATATCTCTAATACAGTAGGGCGCTTTGCGGGAAAAATTCATACTTGGGATGTGTTGAACGAGGTTTTTCCAGATGGCGGTTATTCCGCTTCATCGGACTGGAGACAGGTAATGCGTAGTGGTAATAATGGTAATCCCTGGTATATGGCTATCGGTTCTGACTTTGTATATGAAGGATTCCTCGCCGCTCGTCAGGCAGACCCTAATGCCACATTGTACTACAACGATTACAACACAGATCAGTTAGGCAAGGCTACGATGATTCATGATATGGTACGGGATGTTAACGCGCGTTATAAGCAAGAGTTTCCCAATGAAACCCGTCTCCTTATTGAAGGTATCGGTATGCAGGAACATCACAATACCGGCGTACAGGTTTCCAACATAAGGAGAACTTTGGCTCTATTCAAACCTCTGGGGGTAAAAATCTCTGTTTCCGAGCTTGATGTGTTGGGGCAGGGCTGGGGGCAGTTTAGTCCTATAGGCAGCGGCACCAACAAACAAGGCCAATCCACTGTTACTAATGATGGTATTATGACTCAGGCAAGATTATACCGTGAATATATGGAGTTGTATCTTGAATACTCTGACATAATTGAACGTGTAACATGGTGGGGAGTTACCGACAATCTAAGTTGGCGATCCGGTGGACTTCCCTTGCTGTTTGACCCACGTGGCAGAGCGAAACCGGCTTATTATAGTGTAATTCAGGCGCTGGAGAATCACAAACAAAAAACAGACGGTTCTTAATAAGCGCCGCGCTTGGCTTGGTTGTTTTCCATGGCAAGTTTAGCGCAGGCGCGTACGGCGCGGGCGCTGCCTTCGCCTATCCCGCAACGTTCCGCTATTTCTACGGGGTCTGCGGCGGCGATATTGGCAAGTGTTTCGTAGGCCTTAATTATCGCCGCGGCTTTTTTTGGGCCGATACCTTCCACCGATTCCAGTACAGGAAAGAAAAGGTCTTTTGAACGAAGCCGCCGGTTAAAGTTTGTCGCGAAACGGTGGCTCTCGTCACGTACAAATTGTAAAACTTTAAGCGCTTCCGAATCTCTTGGCAGAACTAATGGTTTTCTGGCGTTGGGCAGCCAGATTTCCTCATCGCGTTTTGCCAGACCGGCAATGGAGAGCGTTACTCCCAGATCGTCCAGTACTCCCTTCGCGGCGTTTACCTGCCCAATGCCGCCGTCTACAAGTATTAAATCGGGTAGCTCTTTTTCCTCTTGCAGCAGACGTGAATAACGGCGGCGGACAACTTCGCGCATTGCGGCAAAATCATCTGTTATGCCAATTACGGTACGCAGTTTAAAGTAACGGTAGTTTTTGCGGTCGGGGCCTCCGTTTTTAAAAGAAACCAGGGAGGCAACCGGATGTTTGCCGTCAAGGTGGGAAATGTCAAACCCTTCGATTCGTTCCGGCCTTGTTGGAAGATTCAGCGCGCGAGCCAATTCATCCAGCACCGGCCCCGCGCCTCTTTCTTTCAGCCGCCTGCGTAAATCTTCTGCCGCGTTCTGCCGCGCCATAGCGAGAATTGCGTTGTGGTGTTTATCTGCCGGGATTAATAATTCCGGCTCATAATTAAATTTTTCCATGAACCAGTTTGTTAATAAATTATTAGAAAATTCATCACGCGAAAAAACATTTCCATTTACAACCTCCGTGTCTTTGTGCGTTTGTGTGGGGATATTTAAAATATTGTTTTGGAAATAAATTTTCGGCGGGGGAGGGCGGGTGGTGTCGTAGAATGATGTGATAAATAATTCCAGAGATTCCCATTCACCGGAAGCGGAGCGGGTACGGAAAAGATCCCTGCCTGTCATCTTGCCGCCGCGCATGGAAAAAACGGTAAATGTGGCAAGTACGCCTTCGGCAGCCCAGGCGATGTAGTCACGATCTTCGGGATTGTGATCCTCCACAGAACTGTCTTCGCCCGCGAGGTTTTCAATGGCCTTTATCGTGTTCCTGATTCGTGCGGCCTGTTCAAATAATAGCGCCTTCGCGGCTTTGTGCATTTGAGCGGTCAGGTCTATGATAAGACTGTCTGTTTCGCCGGACAGCAATTTTTGTACACGCTGCACATGAATGTTGTAATCTTCGACATTAATTTTTCCCCGGCAGGGCGCCATACAGCGGCCTATATGGTAATACATACACGGTCCGTTTTTTTTCAATCTTCGGCACTTGCGCAGGGGGAATAGTTTGTCGATAAGTTCCAGCATAGCGTCCACGCCCTGCACATTGGGAAACGGTCCGTAATAAAGGCTGTTGTCCTGGATTATACGGCGGGTGCGGAAAATCCTTGGATAGTCTTCGTGTGTTACCCGGATAACGGGGTATGTCTTTCCGTCTTTAAGGTTAATGTTGTATTTTGGTGAATGTTGTTTTATCAGGGTATTTTCCAGCAGCAAGGCTTCGTATTCACCGGATACAATAATGGTTTCTATACTGCGCGTGTGCCGTAAAAGGACAATGGTTTTTACGTCTTTTTCACCAGAAAAGTACGATTTTAGCCGATTTTTCAGGGATTTTGCCTTGCCTACATAGATGATCTGCCCGTCTCCGTCCTTCATTATATAGACTCCGGGCTTTGTCGGGGCGTCCGCTACAGACGCTTTAAGGTTTTTGTCAAATCCCCGGGAAATATCCTGATCATTCATGACGTTTTTTGCCGATAAAGTAATGGGAATCTATGAAAAAGGGCTTGCTTTTCATACATATATTATACATTTTTCTATTTATTTCCGGTAGTGTTTACGGAATCGAGGCGAAAACTCTTCTTTTGGGAGGGGAAGCAACCTGGATAATGACCGGGAACAGGGCAGGAGTTACCGAAGTCCGGGACCTAAGACCTTATCCTGTATTGATTCTTTCTTCAGCGACAGAGCTGTCCGTATCCGGTTATTCGGCGGCAACGGGAACGTTGGGGCAATTTATGCCATTAACTGAATCCGCCCTTGACCTTTCCGTTCCCTTTGATGAAAGGAGCAGCAGTTTTTTTCACGATACTACCGGCCGTTATTCAATTACAGTTTCGCCGGCTGTCGAAGCGGTAGACCGGCGTTTTTCCAGAGCGGGAACGGGAGCGGCTTTGTTTAACGCTTCCGGCGTATCAGGCAGGGTTAATAATTCGCTTGTGATTGGGCCGGACAGCCGCGACTCTCTTTTTTCTCCGGGAAACCGTATTGGCGATTTTACCCTGGAGTTCTGGCTTTATCCGCTTAATCTGGAAAACGGCGAACAGATACTTTCCTGGATCGCGTCAAGACCGGCAGACGAAGATTATTCCATTCAGAGAATCCTGTGTACTGTATCCAGAAACCGGCTGCAATGGTCGTTTGTCAATTTTTTTACATCCGCTGACGGTGTATCCCATATTGATATTGAGCTTTCGGGGGATTCCCATATTGTTCCAAAAACATGGAGTCACCACCTTATACGTTTTGACGCGACAACTGGAATGATCGAGTATCTTGTAGACGGTATAAGCGAATCAATTGTGTACGCTGCATATACAGGCCGTGAGGGAAGCGAGGTATACACGCCAGTCGCGGGAAACGCAGGCAATTTTGTCCTGGGCGGACATTTTATGGGAATGATGGACGAGTTTAAAATCCACAGGGTTTTTGCCAGACGTTCTTCAATTCAAAAATATATTCCGGCAGGCGGCAGGGCGGAAACAAGACCTGTCGATCTGGGGGTCAACGGCAGCGCTGTACTCAGGATTGACGCTTCGGGAGGCAGGGCAAGCCTTAGCGGTACCAGAATAAACAATGAATTCCGCCAGAGTGGCAGGCTGCATTTTTCGGACGATTCACAGATGCATTTTTTTATACGCGCTTCCGATAATCCCTGGCAATTGAGCGAAATCCCCTGGACAAGCTTTACGCCCGGAGCGGAATTGACGGGAAATCTTCACGGACGTTATGTGCAACTTGCCGTTGATTTTTATCCTTCGGCAGACGGCGAAACCAGTCCCTATCTTTCCGAAGTGCGTATAACTTACCTGCCAAATGAGCCGCCCCTGCCGCCCAGGAATTTTACAGTGACGGCAGTTGACGGCGGCGTACAGCTTAACTGGATACAGCGTCCCGATTACGCAGCAGGTTACCTTGTCTATTACAGTTCTGTTCGAGGGGAACTTTTCGGAGAAGAAGCCTCGCTGGGGCCTTCTCCCATTGACGTTGGAAAAACAAACAGCCTCTTTATTGAAGGGCTGAAAAATGGAACCCTGTATTATTTTAGGATAGCGGCTTACGATTATTCAAATGGTTCAATATATAACATAGGAGAGTTTTCCAGAGAAGTAACGGCAAGACCGCTTGCGGGGCTGTCGTTGTCAGGAAATTAAGTTTTTGGTTGTTTTTTTCCCTTCCCTGTAATATAATATAGTATGCTTTCGGTGCGATTTTGGGGAGTACGGGGTTCAATCCCATGTCCGGGCCCCGATACAGTAATTTTTGGCGGAAATACATCATGTATTGAAATTCGAGCAGATGAACGGCTGATTATTGTCGATCTTGGCACCGGAATCCGTCCTCTGGGAAGCTGGCTCAAGGAGAATGATTTAAAAAAGCACGGTAAAATAAGCGCTGATATTTTTGTCAGCCATTCGCACTGGGATCATATTATGGGTTTTCCTTCATTTTCTCCAATTTACATTCCAAATACAACACTGCGTATACACGGTCCTGTATCTTCCGGAGAAGACTGTCTGGAAAATATTATCAGGACCCAGCTTTCATACCGTTACTGGCCTGTTCGTCTGGATGAACTTTCAGCTAATATTGAATTCAGGCAGATAGGTGAAACTACACTGGATCTTGGCGGCGGCCTTACCGTAACCAGTAAATATATGAATCATCCTATCTTGTGCCTTGGTTATCGTTTTAATTACAAGGGTAAATCCATCGCCGCTGTTTTTGATCACGAACCTTTTAACAATTTTTTTCATACCGATCCTTCAAAAGCGCCTTGCGATGAGAATGAAATCGGGATTGCCGCTGCCAGAGAAAATGAAAAAATTATCCGCTTTATGGAGAATGTCGATATACTAATACATGACGCTCAATATTCCGAAGCTGAATATGCCGACAAGGTTGGCTGGGGGCATGGTTCCTGCAAGGATGCCATAGATTGCGCTGTCGGCGCTAATGCCAAAAAACTTGTTTTTTTCCACTATGATCCTATTCATACCGATAAACACTTACAGCAGGTTTTTAAGACTTATTCAAAAAAATCTCCGGTAAAAATTTTTATGGCAAAAGAAGGAATGACTCTTCAGGCTTAGTTTTGGGAGAAAGACTTTTTAGAGCGTAAATTCTACTTTTAGTTTATGGGCGATGTCTTTTAATTCTTCCAGTGTTTTTTCGTTTACGGGGACGCTCGTGTTTATTCTTTGCGCGAAAAGTTCGGCTTCTTTTTCTCCGTGGGTGTAAATTCTGCTTTGCCCCCTGGCTTTTTTGCTGTCCCTTAATTCCTGTAAAAATTTTGACATGCCGTCTTTTACGCTTGTTTTGTCGCCAAAAATTCCGTAATCAATTGCCATAAAGTAATGGCATATACCGGTATGGGCTGGTTGTCTGTTTACATGATTTGAGGTAAGCCCCCCCGATATTACCGCAGAAAAAAGGTCCACGATAACGCTGAGACCATAGCCCTTATGTCCGCCCTGCAGTACGCCTACTCCGCCAAGGGGAGCGATACCGCCGCCGGATTTATTGATAATGTTGTCTATTACAACGGCGGCATCCGAGCAGGGTTCACCGTCCGCATCCAATGCCCATTGATCCGGCAGCGGCTGTCCTGTCTTTCTGAAAACTTCTAGTTTTCCCCGTGGAACAACCGTTGTGGAAGCGTCGTATGAAAAAATAACAGGGTCGGCGGGCATTGCAAGGGCAATAGCGTTTGTCCCAGTCATTGCCTGAGATCCAAAAGTTGGCACGCAGATTGCCTCTGTGTTGGTCATGGAAATACCGATAAGGTCTTGGGCTGCCGCCATTTCGGTATAATAGGCAGCTATACCGTAGTGGTTGGAATTGCGTACGGTTATCATTCCGCAGCCAGTATTACGAGCTTTTTGAATAGCCAGCTTCATGGCCTCCGTGCCGGCAAGCTGTCCCATGACTTTGTTCGCCTCTATTACCGCTGAGATTCCGGTCTCGTGAACAATTTCTGTCTTTGCGTTTATATCCACCTGACCGGATGTAATTTCTTCATGATAACGGATAACCCGGTGTATGCCGTGGGATTCTATTCCGTATAAATCCGCCAGCAGCAATACATCGGTTATTGTTTTACTTTCGTCCGTTGAAAAACCATAAGAGTGAAAAAGCGTTTCACAAAAATCCCTTGCCCTTGCCGTTTCAATTTGCCTGTATCCGGTCATCCGATTGCTTTCTTTAAATCCTCAACTTTGTCTGTTTTTTCCCAGGAGAATTCCGCGCGCCCAAAGTGACCGTAGGCAGCGGTCTTTTGGTAAATGGGTTTGAGGAGATCCAGTGCCTTGACAATACCCGCAGGACTAAGGTCGAAAACTTTTTCTACAGCTTTTTCGATAAGGTCTTCTCTGACTTTACCGGTTCCAAAAGTGTCTACCATAACCGAGACCGGGAACGGCACGCCAATAGCGTAGGCGAGTTGGATTTCGCATCTATCCGCCAGTTTGGCGGCGACAATGTTTTTTGCTACATAACGGGCGGCATAGGCGGCTGAACGGTCTACCTTTGTAGGGTCCTTGCCGGAAAAAGCGCCGCCGCCGTGACGACCCATACCGCCGTATGTGTCTACGATAATTTTACGGCCAGTAAGACCTGAATCTCCAAACGGCCCGCCAACCACGAAACGGCCAGTGGGGTTGATGTAGTAATTGGTTTTTTTGTCCAACATTCCCGTGGGTTCAAGTACCGGTTTTATGATTTTTTCTATTACAGTTTCTTCTATTTCCTTATGGGTAATATCGGGATCATGCTGATGCGACACTACAACTGCATCAATACGGATTGGCTTATTTCCTTCGTATTCAATGGTAACCTGACTTTTCGAGTCGGGACGCAGCCATTTGATTGATTTGTTTTTGCGCATTTTGGAGGCGTGTATAAGGATTTTATGAGCAAGCGTAATGGGCAGAGGCATTAATTCCTTTGTTTCGTTACAGGCGAAACCAAACATAATCCCCTGGTCTCCCGCTCCTTGCTGCCCTTTGTATTTTCTTAAACCCATGCCGGAAACGCCCTGGGAAATGTCCGGGGACTGGTTGTGGATCATGCTCATTACTGCCATTGAGTTACAGTCCAGACCGTAGTCTGAATTTGTATAGCCGATTTCCCTGGCTACATTGCGGACTATGTGCTGGAAATCAACATAGGTATTGGTGGTAAGTTCCCCGCCGACCAATACCAAGGAGGCAGATGAAAAAGTTTCGCAGGCAACCCTGCTCTGCGGGTCGTCTTTTAGACAGGCGTCAAGAATCGCGTCTGATACCTGATCACATAATTTATCGGGATGGCCTTCGCCAACAGATTCTGACGTAAAAAAATAATGCCTTTGCCCTGCATCAGCTTTTTCATTTTTGTTTGATTTCATGTTTTACTCCTTCTGAATATTATTCTATATCAGAACGCCCTTTTTAGCAATGTAATGAACCTTTATTTCCCTTATAAAGAGAGAATAGTTATTGTACTTTTTTAAGAAAACGTCTAAAATATAACTATCAATCCGACAAGGGGGAAATATGGGAATATCTGAACGGAGGGAACGGGAAAAAGATGAACGCCGCAGGACAATTCTTAACTCTGCCAGAGAGCTGATCCTTTTGCATGGAGTACAAGGGGTAAGCATGGAAGAGATTGCTCACAAAGCTGAACTTTCCAAAGCGACAGTTTATCTTTATTTTTCCAGCAAGAATATCCTGTTTAATGAGATTTGTGAAGAAGCGGCACGGGATTTTCTGGTTAAACTAAAGCCCTTATTGGGAACCGGTGACGTTCAGTTTCCTTCCGGTATTGAAGCGTTAAAATATTTCTGGCGGGGATATGTTGAGTTATTCGGCAGCTTTAACGAAATGATAATTATCTTTCAACTGCGCGATTTTTTAAGCCCTGGTCTGCCAATTGTTTCTATAGACGAACAAAGCAAATCTCAAAATGTAGACGCTATTCTTGAAGCGATAAAGAAAATTATAGATCAATGCAAGGCCGAAGGGGTTTTTGATCCCAATCTGGATTCCGTCCTGGCGACCCGCATGCTGCTTTCAACATTTTCCATTATTATAGAAGATGCCGCCCGTGTTCCGGCGCAAGCCAGAAACCCTTCTGTTATTATTGAGGAAATGAAAAGCGCTTTTCAAATAATAATCAGGGGCTTTGCTAGGGAAGGGATTAATTACTCTTGTCTGGATATTACGATATAGCGGCGATAGCTTTCTGAGTCATACTATCACAGAGTTCATTGTAATAATTTCCGGCATGACCTCGTATCCATTCCCAATTAAGCGATAATTCCGAGGCAAGCGAGTCAAGTTCTGTCCACAATTCTTTGTTTTTTACCGGTTTTTTATCGCTGGTTTTCCATGAATTGCTTTTCCATGTGTGAATCCACTCGGTAATGCCTTTTTGTACATACTGGGAATCTGTGTACACGACAGCCTTGCGCGCGACATCCATTCTTTTTAGCGCCTTTAATGCCCGGATAACGGCTGTCATCTCCATCCTGTTGTTGGTTGTTTCTTTTTCCGCGCCTTTACTCTGGGCTATAATTTTTTCTCCCTGAAAGGTTCGCGTTACTATTACATAAGCCCAGCCGCCCGGTCCGGGATTGCCTGAGCAGCCGCCGTCTGTATAAATTTTTAACGATGTTCCCATAATTATAGTATACACCATAAATGATAAAATGTATACTCGGTTCCCGAACAAAACGTAAAATGTTATAACAAATTATGAGTATCTGGAATCGGCTTGGGAATGTCATTAACGGCTATATGAATGATTTTAGCGGGCAAACTTCTAACCGTTTAGGAACAAGAAGCGGCGACCCGGATTTGGACGCGGCCTATGAAGAACTGGACGATTTCCTTAACAGGAAAGATACGGGCGGAGCCAGGCGCGGAGAATACGCCCAAAGGGACGCGGGTTCCGCTTATACAAGCGTAAAGCTTCCGCCCGAGGAACTGCGCTCTGATTTTGAGTGCCTGGGTGTGCCCTTTGGCGCGGACACCGAAACCTGCAAGGACGCGTACAAAAAACTGCTGAAAATACACCATCCTGACCGCCACGCTGGTCATGCGGGCAATTTAAAAAAGGCCACGGAAAGGTCGACAAGAATAAATGCCGCCTGGGATCGGATTGAGAAATGGCGCAGGGAGTAGGGGATTATTCCTTGTTTCTTGGAAAACTGTATAAAATATTAGACAGTAAATAAGAATATCCTCTGTTTTTCCTATTCTTAATCTTAAAATGAGCCAAAAAAAGCCAAATTTTGAGTTATTGCTGTGTATGTTTGACAATTTTTTCAAAGTGTGGTACTTTTTATGTATGAAAGACAATATGCCCATTAAAGGCGGTTTCACGGCCTTATCCAACTCACCTTTCTATCCCCCCCCCCCCCCCCCCCCCCCACCAACCCCCCCCCTCCACCCCCCCCCCCACACACCACCCAACACAACACCAACCCCCCCCCCCACCCCCCCCCAGCAAAC
>Ga0099364_10004617_pt1 | contig 20819 bp, 15 predicted proteins | sample TergutTh196P3_FD_73070 | JGI IMG/M metagenome (GOLD analysis project Ga0099364, IMG submission 73070) | Microcerotermes parvus P3 segment gut microbial communities from Pointe-Noire, Republic of the Congo - Th196 P3 | ecosystem: Host-associated > Arthropoda: Insects > Digestive system > Gut ... | reverse complement strand
AATGAGTGTGGGTGGAGTGTCAGATGGTGGGGGGGGGAGGGGGGGGGGAGGGGGGGAGGGGGAGGGGGCGGGGTAAAATTTGCTCTTAGGACAGGCGTAGAATAGCAAAGAATTGGCGAAAACGAAAATTTAATACCAAAAAGACACTTTTTGACAAAGCCTCTCAATTGGGCTATTATTAGCCTTCTCGCAGGTGTCTCGAAGCCCACATTCTGTTCATAAATCGTCATATCCAATCTATCATCACTCCATAAAACAAATATTTTTCAGTTGAACGACATTTTTTTTATGTCGGCTTTTTTTGCAAGCAAAAAGTGAAAAAGAGATAAATATTTTTTTTGAAGATTTATAACTTACTGAAATTTAATAATGTTAAATGAATAAAAAATTATGTAGACCACTAACTTTTAGCATATTTAAGAAAAATAGAAAACATCAAGATTTCTACACAAATTTTCTACAAAATAATAAATCTTTGAAAAAACTTGACATAAAACCTAAATAAAAAAAACTTGTTTTAAATTTATAATTTATAATTTATAATTTATAATTTAATTTAACGAGGTTATAAAATGAAAATAAGAAAAAAATTATTTATTGAAATAATTATTTTGACTGCTTTATTAGTTACCAGCTGTGCAAGTGCTAATAAAACCTTCAATTTTTCTGATGTCCCAGATGACCATTGGGCTTATTCAGATATCATTTTTGCAGTCAGAAGAGACTTGATTCGCTACACCACGAAACATGAATTTTTTCCAGAGAAAATGATTTCAAGAGCCGAGATAGCTCGTGCTTTAACCATGCTCACTGGAGTTGGTTCAGGATATACTGGTAGCACTTACGATTATATAGCGAACTACAACAATGCTATACCCTTTTTGACTTGGTCAATTGGGATGGGAAATATGAGATTTCCCACGGATATAAGCCTTGACCCTCATGATGAAATCACAAGAGAACAATTCGCACTGATGGTTCTGAATTGTGCAGCTTATCTTGGGAAAGGTCCTGTAGGAGCCTGGACGATTAGATTAGATTTTCAAGACATCGAAGAAATATCAGATTGGTCTTATGAAGGAGTCATGTTTTGTTATCTGAAAAATATTATTATCCCAAACGATGATAATTTTTTCTCTCCAAAATCTTATGTTAATAGAGCTGAAGCTGCCCACATACTGCATAGATTCGCCGAAGTGATTCTCGATTGATAAAATCAATTTATCTATCAACTACTCGCCGATATGTATCAGAGTTTATCCAGCCCGACAAAGCACCAAGGGCTGTTATTTGTGTCCAACCAGCCTCTTCTCTTTGTATTCTGAGAACAGTGCCTTCATGTATAGTAAAAAGTCTTGTAAATGATTCATTTGGACCACTATAGACATGCACTGAGTTTGCTGTTATAACAGCTTCGTTGTTATTTCGAACTAAATGAATTCTTGAAACAGTCACTCCGGACAAGGACAATAATAAAAACAACAACACAAAATTAATAAACCTCAAAACAGTTTTATCTAGATTTATAAAAGCCCACTGAAAGTGGATAGATAAAACTATCAACCCTAAAAGAATTAGGCAGATGACAAACAAGGTATTTATCGAGAGGAAATAAAAAGCTGCTGTTAAAAAAGCTGTTAGAAAATTTTTTTCTAATTCTAATTGTCTGTCTCTCGTCACTGATAGCACAAAATCAAGGTTTTTTCTGGCATCTTTGTGAGAAGAATTTTTTAACAAAGCTCTTTTGTAGTAAATAATTGAATTAGGGATATTATTTAATCTAAAATATGTATTCCCCAAGTTGTAAAAAAGGTCAGCATTTGATAATCCTGTATTTTCTGCCAATAGAAAATTATCCAAAGCTCTTTCAAAATTGTTTAGTTGATATTCTTGGATACCTCTTCTCACATAATCATCTGCAGAATATCTTAAAACTGAGTCAGATAGATTTGCATATAGAAACGAGGTTATCAATACAAAGAATAGAAAAAAATACTTTTTCATTTATATCTCCTTATCTGCGAGAAGCAGATTTTTTGGGTATTATTTTCTTTTTATTTAGCTCTGTCATAAGGCTTTGAATAATGTTATTTATCACCCCTATATCTTCTTTGATATTAAACGAATCGATATTGGCATTGCTAAATTTTACAAAATTTATCTTCTGAAGTATGCTTTGTAAATCATTTATCAGACTTTCTTTTATTTCTCTTTCATGCAAGGAGTCATATATCATTTTTTCTTCTGCTCCCCTTGATAAATTGAGCTTATCGGTCAGAAAATGATTCAACCCTATATAAGCTGAATCATAAAATTCTATAGAATTATTCTTTGCATAAACATTTGCTTCTTTTAAATATTTTCGAATTGCTGCACTTGCACGACGATTCCTACTATAAATTAAGTCATTGTTTAATTTTCTCACATCTAAAATGTAATAATAATGAATTGCCAGACTTAATGGAAAAATGATAAAAATAATCCAAAATATTATACTTTGATAGAAAAATTTATGGTTTCTCATTGATGGATTAGTCTCGATAAATTGGATATCTTGACCTACTACTCGTATAGTTTGCTGACCACCGGGGGTTGCTATAACCTGCTGTTCAGAGGCTCGCACATTGATTGTTTCAGATTGAACTGTTCTAGATTGGTAACGCCGAGATGCAGGGTCAAACCATGATATTTCTATTTCTGGGATGTTTATTACTCCGCTATCTTGAAGTATTACTGGAAATATAAATGTGCGTCTTCCTGAAAATTGAGTGCTTGATTGATCACGAACATCTTCAATTTCTGGAGTCAAAAATCTTAATCCCGGAACTTCTGGTATCCGTGGTGTCAATGTTTGATTGAAATTACCCACTCCAGATAGAACTAATCGGTAAGTCAAAGAATTTCCTGTTTCACCTTCATTGGCAGAAAGCCTTGATGAGACATCAAATCTACCTACTGCACCTATAAAATTTCTCTCTGCCTCAATTGCTGGTAAAGGATTTACGCGGATTTCTATTGGATTTGATGAAACTCGGACTGAACGAGTTTGATTGAAATCCCAAAAACTCCTTGCTGGAACAACTACATCTAAATTTAAGTCAAAGGAGGGTATTGAGTATGTTCCATCACGAGAGGGAAACAAGGCTATAGAGCGTATCAACAATGTATTATATTGTCTTCCTTCATAGACTTCTCTTTGCATTTGGATCCTATTAGCTTGGTATAAATCTTCTCGCCAAAATCCTGTAAATGCTGGCTCCGTGCCTAAATTTATATTTTGTAATTGAGCTTGGGTATATAACTTGTAATGAACTATGATCATTTCATTCCGATAAACAGTTGTTTTATCAGCAGTTGCTCTGAAAAATATGTCAGAGCCTTGCAGCTGCTCTGTTTGTGTGCCACTTCTCTGAGCAAAAGGTGATTGTTGTTGAGTTCTTTGTTGTTGTTGCTGCTGTTGTTGTTGAGATGCTGAGGCTTCTACGACAGTGATGTTTATGGGTCTTGTATAATAAGGGGTGTTATTGACAGTTACTAATACGGGAGGTATTTGAAAAGTTCCTCTCTCACCTGCTTGTAGATTGTAAGTTATTCTTTCGGTTCTGGTAGTAGTCTGTCTCATATTAACGATACTGATAGAAGTAGATGTCGATCTAGAAGAGCCTAATACCGTAAAAGGCATATCTCTCAATTCAGGAGTAGCAATGTTTCCTATATCCTGACCTCTGATTTCGACATTAAATCTAAAAACTTCACCTTCTCCAACAGATCCCCTGTCTACAAAGGATTCTACCACTATTTCTTGAGCAAATATATTGATAACAATAGTCAGTAAAAATAGATAAAGAAAAATATAATGCTTTTTTAAACTCTCTTTTTTTCCCCTATATCTTTCTCTATAAATAGCTTTACTACAATTTTTCTCCATTATCTATTCTCCGTTTTAGAAGGTAGTCCCCAATTGGAAATGTGGTTCCCATCTTTTATATTCAAAATTGTAAGCATAGTCAAAACCAAGCAATCCAATAGGTGACCGCAGACGTATACCGGTTCCAGCACCTTTTCTTAAATCTCTAAAATTGAAGTCTGCGAATCGATTTGCTGCTTCTCCAGAATCAAAAAACAATAATCCTATTATTGCATCTGAAGAAAGCGGGATACCCAATTCTGTTGAAAACAATACCATACGCGAGCCACCATCACCCTCTGATGTTCCTATTGATCTATCTGAATAACCGCGGACACCATCAGGACCAGTTCCTCCTAAAAAGAATCTTTCATCTGGCGGAGCTCCATTGGCTGATCTTCCATAATCTGTTAGATAACCATATCTCCATTTCAATCGTAAGACTGTGTTCAAAAAGACAGGAGTAAACCAGCTAACCTCTGTTACCTGTTTATAATAATTAAAATCTCCTCCCAAAGGTCCACCTGCTAACTCATTGTTTATCCATATTCTAGAACCACTTGTAGGGAAGAAAATATTGTCTCTGGAATCTCTTATCAAGGTTAATGTGACAGCACTAGTATACTGTCTGCCTTCGTCATGTAGTCTTTGTAATTCTGGCGAAGTCGGTCTATCTGGATTTCGTATTTCATATTGTTTTGAATAAAGAGAATAACCTCCTATAATTCTTGCAAAATCTAAAGCTTTTATTGGGTATCCTAAACGAACTCCGCCCCCGCTTGTAAATATCCGATAATTGAAATCTGTCCAATCTCTTTGAGTATGGTATACATTAAAACCAAATAGAACATCTGTATCAAATAAATGTGGGTTTGTAAACATCATATCTACATTTTGAGTAGATCGAGCATATTCAAACGATAAATTGCCTTGCCAATTTTTTCCCATCAGATTGTTATGAGCTACACTCGCTTGTAAAACCAATTTGTCTCTACTATTGAATCCAGCACCACCATTTATTGAACCCCTATTAACATCGCTTACACTTAAATATAAATCTACATCACCGGCATTATTTATTGGCATATAGTCGACATCCATGTCAGTTCCAAAAAATCCAAGATTGTAAACATTTTGTTGACTTCGGATCACTCTTGTTTGTCGAAAATAGTCTCCCGGTGCTATGACTAACTGTCTCCTAATAACTTTTTCGCGTGTTCTTGTGTTTCCAACGACATGTATTTTATGTATTCTCGATCTTGTGTTTTCGACAATATCAATATGAATATTTACTCTACCATGAGTATCTATGTTTTGTGATAAATCTGTTTCTTCGCTTTCATTCGTTGCTGATACTCTTGATATATGAGGGTCTAAATGTAAATAAATATATCCTTCTTCAAAATACATTGAAGCTACCATCCGCATTTGATTATTAAAGGTTTCCATATTGAAAACATCACCTTCTCTCTGAGTAAACAGCGCTAAAATTTCTGAAGTTTCAAAATGCTGATTTCCGGACACACTTATACTCCCAAATAAAAACCTTTCGCCTTCTTCTATGATTATATTCAAGGTCACATTACGATTGTCTTCTATTATTTCTTCGGTATGAACTATTCGGGCATCTAAAAAGCCTTGAGTATTGTATAATTGAATTATAGAGTCCAAATCCTCACGAAATTTTTCTTCTTCCCACCTGCCCGAACGAAATAAACCACGAATTCTTGTCCCTTTCATTGTTTTTAAGATTCTGTTGGTTTCTATACCTTGATTGCCTTCTATATTTATTCCACGAACAACCAAGCGCCGTCCTTCTTCGATATTTATTCGAATATCTAATCCAGCATCAGTTTCTCGTATTACATAGTCAATATCGACTATATGATGCCCCCGAGAGCTATATTCTGAAAGCAATCTTCTTGTATTTTCAAATTGTACGATTGGCGACCAATATGTGCCAACACGGATTATGCTCATTTCATCCATGCGGTTGTTTGATATTGCTTTATTACCAACATATCGGACATTGTTGACTACTGGTAGTTCTACTACCATGATGTTTAATCTGAGCCCCCGATAAATCTCTTCGACAGTGATAGTAACATCATCAAATACTGATAGGTTATACAAAGCTCTTATCGCATGAGAAACTAGGTCGGGGGTGAAATTATCACCAATCCTAAGACCACTTGTAGCCAGTATTAAATCTCTATTTATTCTTTGATTTCCTTCTACATGGACATCCAAGATGACAAAATTTTGTGCATACAACGATACAAATAAACTAATTAATAAAAGAATTATCATTCTTTTTAATAATTGCATTAACCCTCCAGAATATATTTTATCCGACTGCTTACTAAAATATAAACATTGATAAATTAAAAATATTTCAATATTTATATCCTTAGTTTTCTTATTTTTTTATCGACTGTTCAGTAAGTCTTTTAAAAAAATAATTTACAACTCCCATCACCACCATAGAGCCGGCGCAAAGATTGTAGATTATTTCAAAATTTCCATGAATATCAAAGAAATAATCAGCTAACAAAGGAGCTAATACAGCTGATAAGCCCCAAAACATATAAACTATTCCAAAATTGAATCCATAATACTTCAATCCAAATTGATCTGCTGTCAATGCTGGAAAAGTTCCTAATATCGCTCCATAAGAGGTTCCAGCGAGGATTATTCCAATGGCTATACTGATCTCATGAGTATAGAATCTAAACAATGACATATTTATAGCTTGTAAAATGATGATCACAAAGAGCATATTGATCCTGCCTATTTTATCAGACAAGGCTCCTCCCATAAAGCGACCTCCAAAATTCATCAAAGCTAAAAATGAGACAAGTATTGTAGTGCTTGTCATGCCTGCTTGAAGGCTTGCGATTCTGGTAATATTACCGATGATCATCATTCCAGCTGAGGATAAGAACAAAAACAATGTTATCATAAAATAAAATTGTTTTGTTTGAATCATTTCCTTCCATGTATGGTCTATAGGAACAGTAGGTTGCTGTTCTTTACTTTTTACTTTTTTGACTTTTTTCGGTTCTAGAGCTACATAACCAGCCGGAGGATTCGTCACAAGCTGAGCAATAGTGGTAGAGATTATGAGGACTCCTGCACCCAGTATTAAAAAGGTTTGAGCTATGTTAAAATTATTTAACAAAACACCTGTCAATGGAGCATAAAACACAGCTCCAAAACCAAAACCACCCACAATAAATCCAGATACAAAACCTTTTTTACTCGCATGAAACCATTTAAATGCTGGTGGCGTTACACTCGAATATCCAAGACCTATTCCCAAACCTGTCAATATGCCAAACCCAACCAAAACACCAGCTGGAGAAGTGCTAAAAAATCCAGAAAACAATAGACCTAAACCTACTAATATACCACCCGTAGTGACTACCCAACGAGGTCCATATTTATCCTGTAGTCTTCCACCAATAAATGCTCCTACAGAAAACATGATTATACACAATGTATACGGCGTTCCTGCCTGTTTTGCTGTCCAACCTTGCATATCTTGTAAAGCCAATTTTAACACGCTCCAAGAATACAAGACACCTACAGATAAATTAAAAAAAACTCCAGCCAGTAAAATACTGATAGCTCTTTTATGTAATTTTTCCATAATACTTTAACCTCCTCAAAGATAAAAAAGCGATTTACATTATTAGGTAAATCGTGTGTTCAAACTATGCGTTTTTATTTGTTTGAAATGCCAATATTTTTTTTCTTTTTATTTTGTCAAGAGAATTAGTTATTTACCATTTTGGTTCTTATTCATTGTATATTCCAGAGAAATAATATTTTGGTAGAAAACTAAAAAAGCGAGTAGTTTTTACTACTCGCTTAATTTACCTAGATTTATCACTGGATTACTAAAAAGACATCTTCAATGATAATCTATGAGCTCCGGACAAAATATCTCCATTGGAAAGTCCGCCCAATCTACCCATTTCTGTATATGCATAATCAACATTAAAAATTGCCATACGAGTGGGAACTCTAACACCAAATCCTAAAGAATATGATGCTGCATCGAATCCAATTTGATACCCACATCTGAGAAATAGGTTATACAACTTGTATTCAGCACCAACATTCCAAGTTTCTTTTCTGTCAACAACATTGTCAAGCTGAGCTGAAAAGATTAAATAATCTGTTTCGTTACGAAATACATCGCCAACAATTCCTAATGAGAAAGCCATTGGTATAGGGAAATCTGAACCAGAATTATCTCTGTCTTCTAAAGGATCATCTGGATGGAAGTTTTCGTCTAAATCATATCCAACATCAGGACCGAAATTCCTCAATGCCATCCCTACAGTTATATTTCTAAAACCTGTATTATACAAAGAGCCTACATCAAATGCAAATCCATGCATTGAATGTTCTGCTATCTGTTCGTAAAGAAATTTTCCTGTGACCCCGAAAGAGAATCTGTCAGTAAAACGATTCGCATATGTTAGACCATATGCCATGTTGGTGAAATGAAATGTTCTTCCAGTTGGACCAAATTTGTCTACAGAGGTTTCGTCCATAGGTGGTGTGTGGAAAACTGAAGCAAATGCACCGAAATAACCATAATTTGTCTCTGTTGATACAGCTACGAAATCATGATATGTTTCAGCTACCCAATTTGTATGCGATATGAATACCTGAGTTTCATATTTCCATGCTATACCTGCAGGATTCCAGAAAACGCTGGATACATCGTCTGTTACAGCTGTGTACGCTTCTCCCATTCCTATAGCACGGGCATCAATACCTAGTTTTAAAAACTGCATTGATGCAGTCCCTGCTTTTCCAAATATTTCAGCTGATAAGGAAACGCAAATAAGTGTCATTAAAAGAATTATGATAATTTTCTTTTTCATTAGTTCCTCCTACCTGATTACTGCAAATCTTCCGACTTGCACATCACCCGAATCATGACATTTTACAGAATAGAAATATAAGCCACTAGCTATTATCTGATTATGTCGTGAGAGAAGGTTCCATGGATGCATACCACCAGGGCCTACTGCTTCCAATACTTCTCTACTAATAGAAAGAACATCGAATGATTTGCCTGGATAATGTTCAAATTCATCAACTAAATCTCCTGCTAATGTAAAAATTTGAACATTAGCTCTAGCTGGTAAGTTTACAAACCATATTCTTCTACTTCTATCACCTAATGGGTCATCTGTTACATTACCATCAAGTGTACCACCACCTCTATAAGGATTGGGGACTACATAAACATTTTTCATATTACTTTGAGCTAAAGGACCAGCAAAATATACATCCATATTGGCATCTCTTCCTGACTCGAGAGGTCCCAGCTTTTTATGAGGGATTCCACGACTCCATGCTGTTACAGACGCGTAAAATTCTCTACCTTTAGGGAGATTAGAAATCTTAGCTTGGTAATATCTTCTAGATAGTCTGTATTGTCTACTTAACAATGATTCTTCACCATCTTCAGATATACCTCTCTGGCTTCTCGAATTATTTTGCACATAATTAACATTACTAAATCCAAGATGACCTGCCAATGGAATCATTGTGTCTTCAACTAGGGTCAAAAAGATTTCATCTCTCAGATCAGCATGTTTAAATAAAAGCTGGTTTTCTTCCCTTTCTATCTGATTCAAAGGACGCCCTAATACTCTCGGATCGTGTTTTGCAAGAGCTTGTGCTTCTTGAGCAGTACGCATATTGTAAATCGGCTTACCATATACAATATCTCCCTCCCTGATATCTCTTGGAAAATAATCTTCTTGGAGGGTTGTATAGACATAACCTTTACCTGCATCATCTACTCCATAAAATAAACCGCCCGGTGCTATATCTGCATCAGTGATTTCGGTTGGGTTAGGTAATCCTGTCTCACGACCTAGATCACCTCCCATATCAAGAAAATAGAGGGTTCCTGCATTTGTATTTTCATAGTCATAATGATCTGTAGCTGTATCTATTTTGTCCCATGTATATTGAGACATCCATCCATCTCTATCACCTCTTCCTGCTCTACTCCATATAGTATAGCCTTGAAAGCTATGTCTTAATCTCCAGCCTGTATAAGGATTGATAGTTGCATTACCATTCCATAAATTTTCATTTTCAGGTAAATTTGGGTCAAACTGAGCTGGCATAGTTGTCGGATCCCAATTTCCAACATAACTATCTAAATAGACAGTATGTTCTTGCCAACCATACTGTCTTCTATCTACTATAGTGTAATCAAGAGAAAATTCTGAACGATTACCCCAATAAAGATCTAAGTTGATATTGCCAGAGCCCAAAGGTTCTTCGACCAATTCGGAATACATAAATGGAAAATCTGGTGGTTCGGGTGGTTCATAATGTGGAAATGTATCAGGTAATATCACTGTTGTCAAGGTTTGAGCATCACCATAGATAGTTTTTGCCCAAGCTGCTGATTCTTTTAAATCTTCTAAATTTTCCCCAGGAAATAGTGCCACCACTATTTTCATCGTGTCAAAAGGTTTCAAGTTCCATGATTCTTCTGTAGGTTCATCATATCCTTGCATATCACCATAAAAGGCAAATAAAAATCGTGTATCAACTGCGCCAGGTTGTTCCCATGAGTTTGTGGGCAATTCTACTGCTCGCTCTCTCATATTTACAAATCTTCTTTCATCTGGATTTCTACCACTTAAAAGCCAATATTTTTCATTTGCTGTTCTTCTTCCACCACCTTGATTGAAATAATTCAATGGATCACTATCTTCTGGTCCCGGTCCTGGACTCAAAGCGTATACCCATGCTGAATAAACAAGTTGCTCAGGATCAGGATTGACTACTCTTGCACCTATCCAGTGAGGTGTTATCGTTGGAAATAGGTAATTACGAGTATAGGCAAATTCCATGTTTTCACCAGCCACATAACCTGACACATCTGCAGTTGAGCGTCTTTGATCATCCCATGATTGAGGTCCTGTATCACAATCCATGTAAATACCCATGACACAATTATATAAAGTGTCTCGTGGATTCATATTTGTGATATTAAACTCTACATATGTTAAATTTTGGATAAAATCATATGACCACTGAAAACTCATCTGACGAACCCGTATATTCAAAGGCATATGCGTGTTTCTACTATTTGAAGAGCCTAACACTCTTCTTATTGGAGCGATAGCAGGTCCGTTAAAAGGACTATAGTCATAATAATATGATATAAAATCCTGTTCTGATATTGGAGCGCCATCCTCGTCTGTTAATAAGTCATGGTCGTCATTATATGGAGTAGCTATATTGAACCTTTCTACTATAGGATACGATTCATTGGTGAATGATAAATCCATAAATCCTAACGGATACCATATCCCAAAATTATCTCGAATCACTTGAGGACCATCTATTCCCATGTTGGCGTTCGTAACTTCATGAATAAAACGACCCTCAAAACCCCAAAATGGTCTTGGTAGATCAACAAAAATTCCATCTACTTCTGTGCGAAGTTGTCTAAAGGGAAATGTTCGACCAACAGGATCTTCATCAATCAAACCATCTCCATCATTATCAAATCCTCTTCTATTTACTCTTGTTGATGCCTCTATCACTACATCTTGACGGTTAAACTCTTGATAACCTGTCCTTTGTGCTTCTAGAGTATTCCAGGCAGGCAATAACTCATATACTGACCAATAACCATCAAAACCAATAGTGACAAGGGTATCAATGACGATTCTTTGGTTTCCTGTCCAATCAGGATGATCACCTATTATAACACCATCTTGATCTCTGATGTATTGCGTGATCATGCCATTCATGTCATCTGTAGGCCATTCTGTCCAGTAAAACTCATCTCCAGCCGCATTGCGCCTCACTTTTTGAGCTCCAAACCATAAGGCTCCTTGATAAAGATAGTCTATACCACTACCACCCGGATATTCCAGTGAAGGCCATCTTTGTGTGGCATTACCAGAGCCAAAAAATCCATAATTACTTATTCTCAACCATGTGTTACCGACATTATGATGCTTTGAAAGATCCAAAGCCTTTGACTCTGTTTCTTCACCCGGCAACATTGCAGCCGATAAGTATGAACATGAGAATAATAAAATCAAAGTCAGCAAAAAAATATGTGTCTTTGAATAATTCATTCTTTATCCTCCAAGTTATTAATCTTCAATTTTAAAACGTATTCCTTGGGATATCCAGCAAGTTATAATCTCGCCATCGTATTCTGCTGGTTCAAACTCCCATTGTCTTACTGCTTCTATTGCGACTTCATCAAGACCACCGGATCCTTCCTGAAGCGATTTAGAAACCAAAATTCTACCAACAGTTCCATCGTTAAGTATCTCAACTTTTAATAAAACCATACCTTGAATAGCTATATTTTCGTTTTGTATCGGGTAAACCACTGCTACTCTCTTAGTTAAAATAGGAGGTTTATATTTATAATCAAAAAAACCTCTACCATCAACTGATTCGCCACAGGGTCTATATTCTATTGATTCTATTTCAATCATTTCTGATGATAATATTGTCAATGAAAAAATACTTATAGTAAAAAATAAATAGCTGATTTTCTTAAAAAAATTCATCTTTCAAGCCTTAGATAATTCTAATTATCTAATACAAAATGAATTTGTTGTGATATCCAGCAAGCTACAGGTTCTCCCCTATTTTTTGCTGGTTGAAACTGCCATTGTCGAACTGCCGCTATTGCAGCATCATCAAGACCTTCCGTTACTGATCTTTCAACTTCGATTGCTCCTATTGAACCATCTATTAATACTTCAACTGTCAAAATTACAACACCTTGAATTCTCAGTCTTCTTTCAAAATCTGGGTATTGTGGAGCTACTCTTCTTGTTACTACTGGAGCATCTTCCCAGATAACAAAACGAGGTGTCTCTCCGTGTCCTGTTGGTTGTACCATTACATCAAATGGATTCATTGTAGTTATATCTATTGTTTCGATAGTCTGGACATCATCATCTGGATCGTCAGTATCAACATCAACTATCTCAATATTAACTATAGGTCTTACCATATCTGGCGGTGGTTCGATTCTTTCTTGTATTTCTGGTGGGATTTCTATTGTTTCCAATATTCTTTCTACACTTCGAAATTCTTGTTGTTCTATATCAGGAAATACCAAGAAGGAAAATATGACAAATAGTATTGTTAATGAAAGACATTTATCATAAAATCCGCTTGCTACATCTTTCCAATCTACTTTTGTTTCCATTTTTTATCTCCCTCTGAGTTTGGCTTCAAATGACACTCGAAGGGCTTCGGCTCGTCTCATCTGGTTCATTATGTCAGCCATTACTCCATACTCGGTATCAGTGTCTGTCCGAAAACAGACTATCATATTGAAATCTTCCATTTTTTTTCTTTGCATTACACCATAGACCATCGGGATATCTACCATAAAGTCATCTATTGATATCGATCCACTCCTATCTACATATACTGTAACTGCATGGATTCTGGGAATTTTGTCTATGCTTTCTGCTCGCGGAAGATTCACACGCAAACCTCTCTCTTTTACAAAAACAGTTGATACTATGAAGAATATCAGCAAAAGAAAGGCTATGTCGGCCATAGAACATGTTGGTATGGCGCCTTCTACTTTGACGTTTTTTTTAACCTTTGCCATTTGATACCTCAGTTTGTTGATAGATTTATTCTTTCAGCGCCTGCTACGCGCAATCTATCAAGGACATTTACCATGTTTTCATATTTACTTTGACGATCTGTCCTGAGCATGAAAACCATTTCAGGATTTTGTATAACAATTTGACGAACTGCTGTTTCTAGTTCTTGTAAGGAGACAACTTCATTGTTCATTTGAACTTGTCCATCACGATTTATCAAAATGCGTGTTAAATTATCGTCAAGGATTCTCACCCTTTGCGTTTCTTCTGTAGTGGGGCCAGGTAAAACTATTCCTAAACCATTCTTCATATCAAAACGGGTTGTAGATAAAAAGAAAATTAATAGAAGAAAAGCTACATCAGCCATAGATGCTGTTGGGATGCAATCTTCATTTCTTTTTTTACGAGGACGAAACATTTATGACCCCTTTATTGATTATCTACCACTGCTTCAATGATTTTATCAGAAGTTCTTTGCATATCAAGCACTAAACCATCGACCATCTGCAAAAGGACATTGTTTAAAAATTGGATTGGGATCGCTATAGCTAAACCAAACATTGTTGTGATAAGTGCTATTTTGATACCATCCGCAACTATAGTAGGATCTACTTCTCCTGCCCTCGCTATGGCATCAAAGGCTTCTATCATACCCAAAATTGTTCCAAAAAATCCAAACATAGGTGCTAGATTTATTGTTGTGTTTATAGCGATAAATCCTTTTTCTAAGAACGCCATTTCGATTGTGGCAGAGTTTTCTATCGCTTTTTCAACTGCTTCTACACTACCACCTGCTTTTATTAGAGCTGCATAAGCTACTGAAGCTACAGGACCGCGAGTTTTGTCGGCTATCTCAGCTGCTTCTTTGTATTTTTTTTCTTTTACAAGAGGCATTATATTGTTTAAAAAGACGGTTAAATTTGTCTTTGCATATGACAAGGCTACTAGTTTCCATATCACCATTGCAAGTCCCCATATTGTTAGCACCATCATAGGCCACATTACCCAGCCACCTTCGATAAAGAGACCTACAATATATCCACCTACTAACCTACGAGCAAATACCTCAAGACCTGACATTTGAGCTGGTGGGGTAAATATTGGAGCTGCTGGAACTTCGATTATTTCAGTTTCTGCATACATATCTCCATTGGATAATGTATCCGTTTCTTGCGCAAATAAGCACATTACTAAAAAAAAGCTTATTAGCAGGACGAAAATTGATTTCGTTACATATTTCTTCATTCTATTTTACCTCCATTGGTTTAGAAATTAAAGCTTAAGCCGAATATATAGTTACGGCTATTATTTACATTGCCAGGATTACGGGTCCATTCATCATGGATAAATTGAGTTTCTTCAAATACATATCCCGGATATAATATTTCACTCAAATCAGATCCATCATAATATGGTGAACCTGTTCGTGCCCATACGCTATTAACATTGTTCTTTTTAAACAAATTCTCTATGAGAAGACTGGCACGGATGAATGTAGTCCCACCTGTTGGGAAGTTTTTTGCGATACTCAGATTTGCATTTGAAGTGCTTGGCATCCTTTTACTGTTCGTAGCTAAAAGAGTATCAACTTCTTGGGACATTGGGGTATATGGTCTGCCTGATGAGAATGTATAGTTTACGCTTACTGTGAAATCATCTACGGGGAAAACCCAACTAGTGAATGGAACCATCCACTCCTCACCACGAGCTACTCTAAATATTGCATTAGCGTTGAAAACATGGCGAATATCCCAATCAAGAGGAAATTCACGAAGATTTTGATTTAAATCGTTTGTTGGAGTGTCTGAGTTGTTTCCATTTGCCCAAGCTATTGAATACGCTAGTCCACCACTTATGAAATTAAACATTCGGCGATTGATAGTGAAATCTAGACCACGAGCTGAACCATAGTCCTGTGATTCATACTCATACCACTCTACTGTTGCCTCTTCTTGTGATTGAACTTTTTTTAAACTGACATAATTATAAATATTTTTATAATATGCAGTTATTCCAAGTATATAGTCATCTGACAACAACCTTTGTAAACCTACTTCATATGTGATTGTAATCTGAGGTTCTAATGCTGGATTACCTACTGATATACCTGTTTCTTGATAAGCATCTATTGAATCACGAGTAGTGAATATAAAACGCATCTGAGGTAACTGATTTTGGTAGTTGTAATTAAAATGTATGACATCGCGCTCAGATATCGGATGAGAAACACCTAATCTAGGCGATATCATCAGTTGTGTTCGGTCGCCACTATCAAAATCTTTTTTTCTAAAACTACCATCATCTTGTAAGATATCATAACTCTGTCCCAGATACCATAAATCCATACGAACTCCGGCATTGACTATCATACCTTCCCAATCCATTCTCGATTGGACATAATATGCAAATTGGATTGGATTTGCTCGATAACCATCACGATAACCATGTGAGGCTACTGCAGCTGAATAATAATCTTCAGCTGAATATACTGGGATAGGATTGTCTGGATTATCGGGGTTATATATGTAGCGCTCAGGTATACAATTCTCATCTAAAAATTTATCGTATCTATCATCATAGAAATATAAAAAACTTAAAAGTTGGTTTTTTTGTATATCATGACGGATAATTTCAAAACCAGTCTTTCCACCAATTATTTGGCTATGTTGGTATTCGAAATCAGCTTTAAGGGTTATTTGAGATGCTTCATCATCGATGTAATTATCCCAGATTGTTCCAGGTGCATTAAAAAATCTAACAGGTCGTGAATCTGCTAATCCTTGAATGTTATATTCCCAGTTTACCCTATCTGGAAATCTATCTTCATATACGCGGTCACGGCTATTAGCTATAGGTCTCCAACCATGAAAAGCATAACCATTCTCAGGGATCAATAGCCAGTCACCCAGCAAATACTCATTTCCTTTTATGCCACGAGGTTTTTGGTTAACATTGTTATTGAAATATGATCCTCTAACCTGCAATGTTTTTCGTGCATCAAAAGTGTGATCGTATGTGAACATTACTTGACTCTGACGCGTGTCTATTTCTGCATAATGATCTAGAGCATATCGCCATTGATGGCTGAATGGAGTTCTATAATTTCTATCGCCACGAATTGCAAGCGTAAGCTTTCGGAAATGGTTAAAATTGTAGGTTGTCTTTAGATTTAGATTGTAGCTATTGTTGTTACGATTACCTAGCTCAAATCCTAGAAAACTATCTCTTTCAGAGTAGGGATCGTAAACATCATATACTGAACCAGATAAATACCTTAAATCTTCATTGGCTGAACTCCTATAATGATCCCTAAATCGTGTGTCATCCCACGCAGCTGCTCCATTCAAGAAAAAAGTGAATTTTGAACGAAGTGAGGGATTAAAAAAATATACAGGAAAAGGACCACCTATTGAAAATTTTAACTCATCATAGTTCGATCCATCATTAAATATGTGATCGGTGAGAGCTTCGACTCTACCTTCCCAGTTTTCTGTACCATCTCGAGTGATGATATTAATCATACCTGATTGGGCATTTCCAAATTCTGCAGTAAAACCGCCTGTCATTACCCGCATCTCTGCAACCATATCCATGTCTATTGACATGGCGCGACCTCCATCTACTGGATCTGATACCGACATTCCATCGATTGTCCATACTACCTCGTTGCTACGACCACCACGAACATTCAATGAACCATCAGGTCCTTGATTAACTCCTGCTGTCATTGCAATGGCGCCCTCAATGTCACTCACAGCTACATTGCTTAAGGTTTCTTGTGTCATTGATGTTACTGTTCCTGGTGTTCCAGTATTAAGCATTACATCTTGTGCAACAACAGTAACTATTTCCATATCAACTGTTTCTCTTCGCAACACTATGTTGGGTAATGTTCGGGTATCATCTAAAGATACTCTGACATTTTCAAGTACGTGAGTAGCAAAGCTTATACCCATAACTTGCACAGTATAAACGCCCGGCGTTATGTTGATAATCATAAAACGACCACCAAGATCTGTCACAGTTCCGATTTGAAGTTCTGCTATTATAACATTGATTCCACTCAGACCTTCACCGCTTTCGTTGAGCACACGCCCAGAAAGTCTCCCTGTTGTTTGAGCAAAAAGTGAAACACCAATCAGCAATATATACACTGCGATTAAAAGAAGTTTCTTTTGCATTCATCATCCTCCCTTTGGATAATTATTTTTTTAAACTTTATTTTTGCTAAATATCTATTTTTAATAATGATACCAAAGAATCATTTTTCTTTTTCCACATTCTTTCACCCTATTTGGTAAAGAAAAAAAATATACCCTCTTTTGTCAACTATTTTCCTGAAAAAGTAGAACACAAATTTACTTTTTTTTCTTATTTATTTATTTTATAGTGTGTTAGAAAAAAAATATTTTTAAAAATTCAGCAACACTTTTTTTCCATTATTTTTTCTTTGAATATTTCCGATGATTATGCTGTTATTTTCCTGTAAAAATTCTTCTGATTTCTCTTTTGAGGTTATTATTACAAAGCCTATTCCCATATTAAATGATTTAAATGCTTCGTTTATCTTTATTTCACCCTCTGTAACAAGCCATTGGAACAACGACGGGATTTCCCATGATTTACAATCTATATACGCAATCAAACCTTCGGGGATAATTCTTTTAAGGTTGCCTTCTAGACCGCCACCTGTGATATGTGCCATACCATGTATCATCTCAGGATAAGCCCACTTTTTGAGCATAGGAAAATAGGTCTTGTGGATCTGAAGTAACGAATCTTTGATTGTTGAATTGATTTCTGGCACATAACTATCTATTCCAAGTTTGAGTTTGTCAAAAATAATTTTTCGTGCTAACGTATACCCATTTGTGTGTAATCCATTTGAAGGGTAGCCAATAATCACATCTCCATTTTGGATTTGACTACCAGTGATTAGATTTGATTTCTCCACTAATCCAATTATTGTCCCAACCAAATCAAAATCGTTACCTTGATAAATATCAGGCATTTCAGCCATCTCGCCACCAATCAAGGATAATCCATTTTCTATACACGCTTGAGCCATACCTTCGATTATTATCTTTATTATTTTGACATCTAAACGAGAGACACCTATATAATCTAAAAAAAATTGTGGTATAGCTCCTTGTACAAATATATCGTTTACACAATGATTGATGAGGTCCTGTCCAATCGTGTCATATTTTTTGGCTTTTTGGGCAATTATTAGTTTTGTCCCAACACCATCTGTGCTTGCTACCATGACAGGTTCTTTCCATTTGCTCAAATCTAAATTATAAAGTCCTCCAAAAGAGCCAAGTTCGGTTAATACATTAGAATTGTAAGTTTTTCTTACGATGTTCTTTATTTCAGAGACTGCCTTTTCACCTGCCTCAATATCAACTCCTGATTGTTTATAATCCATACTATTTCCTCTTATATTTACAAAAAAAACTATACTTGCTTTTATGTCAACTATTTTATTTTTTTTAGATTTTGATTTTTTTATAGTATTTCCAGTAACTTCTTTTTTTTTAGTTTCTTAATTCTTAATTCGTAATTCTTAATTCTTAATTCTTAATTCTTAATTCTTAATTCCTATAAATCTATATCCATAATAGTAAACTCTATCCTCTGATTTCTTGTCAATCTCACATTCATCTTTGTATAAGAATCATTATCTATGTCTATCAGCTTGATATCATACTGATTGTTGTGATTTTGAGGGAGAGAAACTCGAACTGAATATCCATTTAATAGAACATCATCTCTCAATAAATCTGTTCCCCAGCTATCTGATGATGATGGGCTGACATAAACAAAAAATATTGTATATCCAGTATTATTATCTATTGTGATATAATCTGTTGAACCAGTCTGTGTTGTTTGACCTTCAGGATACTGGGATGAGTAGTAGTTAGCTGATGAATTTATGCCATCTATATCGTTAAAAGTAAATTCTATTGTTTGATTCGAGGTCAATGAGATACCATTCATAGTGTATGTATCATTGTCCAAATCTATGAGCATTATATCCCATAGACTTCCAGGACTGAAATCTAAGGAGGAAACTGTGAAGTCTTGACCATTCATCAATACATTTGTCCCTAACCTGTCTATTCCCCATGAAGTTGAAGTTGCTGGGCTTACATACAAATAAAATATTGTATATCCTGTTCTGTTGGCTATATGTATAGATGAGGCATTTCTTCTCTCAGATTTTGTACTGTTTATATGTACTGTTGCTTCGATTGCTTGACTCATATTTTGCACGATATTGCTTCTAAAAGTATTATTACCTGGTGTACGAATTGACGGATAAAGAGATGTAGGACCATCTAACAAATCGGATATATGATTACTTTTAACACCAAAATTAATGTTTTGTGGAATTACCCCAGATGATACTAATGTTGCCATGTCACTTAGTTTGTGTGCTGCTACTCCTATTATTGCAAAACTTTCATTAAAAATTGGTCCACCACTGTTACCAGGTTGAACTGGAGCACTTATCTGAAAATATGTCGGATCTGAATTAATGCCACTTCGTGCTGATATTATCCCGTCTGTCAAACGAATGTCTGAACCCAAAATATCACTTAAAGGAAATCCTAAAACATAAACCTTGTCACCAAGAGTCATAGTTTCAAAATCCGCTAAATGAAAATAATAAGGATTAACATAGTCTATCTTTATTAACGCCAAATCTTTGTCGCTCATTATTGATATTATTTCTGCTGGATAGTTAGTGTTTCCTATTTGTATGAATATCTGATCCGCATCTTCAATAACATGATAACAGGTAACAATAACTCCATTACCGTTGATAAAAAATCCTGTCCCTGTCGATGTTTGAGTTTGACTGTATGTGTTTGCATGATAAAGGAACAGAATAAAAACTAAATAGCATAATTTCTTTGCCATAGTATCTCCATTTTTTATTTTTACTATTCATCCTTTTATTTTTGAAAGATCAACACATTATGATATTACTCAATGCCAATCTATCTGACAAATCATAAAAGTTCTTTATATTTCTCGTCAATAAATTAAAATAAGCTTAAATGTCAAGGATTATTTTCTTGTCTATGAAAGGTTACCTTACACATGCCGAAGGTATGTGAAGCTAGGTAGAAAATGATGTAAAACCACAAAGCCGCATCCCGTAGGGATGCAACCAATCAATTGGCATTCGTAGGGAACGCATGTATGCGTTCCGCCTCAATGTAGAATTTAATTAATTGTAAACATACTAT
>Ga0099364_10004616_pt1 | contig 20820 bp, 15 predicted proteins | sample TergutTh196P3_FD_73070 | JGI IMG/M metagenome (GOLD analysis project Ga0099364, IMG submission 73070) | Microcerotermes parvus P3 segment gut microbial communities from Pointe-Noire, Republic of the Congo - Th196 P3 | ecosystem: Host-associated > Arthropoda: Insects > Digestive system > Gut ... | reverse complement strand
GCTCCTTAATAATTGTCAAATATTCATTAAAAAAGGAGCAACTTTTCTGTAAAAAATGTATAATGGAGAAAAAATGAAAAATAACGAAAAAAGCAATGAATTATGTAACACATACAGCAACGACGGGTATTGGATAGTGGCACGGAGATTGCTTCGGGGGGAGATTCATTGAAGGGACCTCGCAACGACGAGATGGGGGATAGTGGCACGGAGATTGCTTCGGGGGGAGGTTCATGGAAGGAACCTCGCAACGACGGGTATGGGATAGTGGCACGGAGATTGCTTCGGGGGGAGGTTCATGGAAGGGACCTCGCAACGACGGGATGAGGGATAGTGATACGGAGATTGCTTTGGGGGGAGGTTCATTGAAGAGACCTCGCAACGACGGGATGAGGATAGTGACATGGAGATTGCTTCGGGGGGAGATTCATTGAAGGGACCTCGCAACGACGGGATGTGGATAGTAGCACGGAGATTGCTTCGGGGGGAGGTTCATTGAAGGGGTCTCGCAACGACGGGATGGGGGGAGTGGCACGGAGATTGCTTCGGGGGGAGGTTCATTGAAGGGACCTCCCCACGACGGGATGGGGGGAGTGGCACGGAGAATAATAAATTACAATTTACAAATTACAATTTACATAAGATTTGAGAACGCTGATTTTCACAGATTTTCACAGATTTTTTTTGGAATTTGATTATTGAATAGGCATTATCCATTTTCCATTCTTAATTCTTAATTCTCAATTCTTAATTCTTAATTCATAATTATCTTTTTAATATCTAATTTTTGCAAATAAACCTAATGATGAAGTTCTTAAAGTTGGCGAATCAAATGAACCGGTGGAGCCATGAGTAGCGCCATCTGCAGTTATTTTATATTTTCCTTTTGGTTTACCAATTACAGAGTTATTTGAAGAATAGAATCTACAACCCAATAAAAATCCTATATTACCTATAGGTATATCATAACCAATTGCTATCTCATAGCCTATAGAATGTATTTCCAGATTTATTACTCCTCTATAATTACTATCATATATCTCTCCAAATGCATCATATTGATATCTGTCTTCAAAAAATATATAAACATTAGAGTATCCTCCTGTAAAACTTGCTCGAAGAGAAGAGTTTATATTATAAATGTATTTTGTTTTCTCCATTATTATCTTCATTATAATCATAAAGATATTTAGTGTTTGTAAAACCACTACTAATCCCAGCATCAAAATATATCTTTTTTGCATATAATTGACCAGAGAATAAAAAAGTAAGAAACAATGCTAAATATAGATTTTTTATTCTATGGTATCCACGCTTTGAAAAATCATAGAATTTTTGTTAAATGTTTTTTCAATGTTATAATAATTTCTAAGCATAAATTCATCTTTTTCTAAATAACCTTTTCCAAAAAGCTCTTTTTTTCTTAGAATCGCCATAATAGTAGTAATAATAATGATAATAATAGCTATACCCTCTGTAATATTTTTCATGAATAATGCCATTTACAATTATACCAGCAACATTGATATTTATATTTTCTAACATAGTTTGAGTTCTTTGAATGACAGAGCGATCAGTGCTGTTCACCATGATAACCATGACGAGCATATCAACCTTTTTGGCTATGATCATAGCATCGGTGACCGCAATAACAGGAGGTATATCAATGAGAATAAAATCGTATTTGTTTTTTAACGAGCTTATTAACTCGTCACATCTATAGGATGCTATCAATTCAGAGGGATTTGGAGGGATGGCACCACTAGTGATCAAGTCTAAATTTGTTATCCCTGATTTTTTGATAATATTTTCTATTTGAATGTCAGTTTCAGATAAAAAATCACTTGCACCTATGTTTCTTTCTTGTTCAAAAATGTTATGTAACATGGGGCGTCTCAAGTCAAAATCAACAATAATAACTTTTGAGCTCATTTGAGCAAGCGTGATAGCAAGGTTTGCTAAAGAAGTTGATTTTCCTTCGCTGGGTCCTGAGGAAGTAATGGTCATAGAAAGCGGGCCTTTATCTTTTTTTGCTATGATATTTGTTCTTAATGTTCGATAAGCTTCAGCTACAGGCGATTTTGGAGTATAATGAGTAATAAGTCGAATAGATTCATATTTTTCCAATCTATCTGCTTTTGATAAAAAAACATTTTCTTCAGCATAAATAAAACTTTTTTCATTATTCACAATTTTATCATTTAAATCCATAAAGGGAATAGTTCCCATCACTGGATATTTTACATATTTTTCCACATCATCAAGGGTTCTGACTTTTGTGTCAGAAGAGTGTAAAATTAAAGCTACAGATACTGCAATAATTATTCCCAGCATACCGCCTATCAAAAGATTTAATCGTTTGTTTGGTCTAACCGGTAAAGTGGGAATAATAGCCCTGTCAATGATCCTCAAATTTCCCATTCTAGCTTGTTCTGCGACCCTTGCATCTTCTAAATTTTCAGCTAGTAAACTAAATATCTGTTCATCTATTCTATAATTTCTTTGCAATCTTGCTAGTTCCATTTCAGTATCTGGTAAAAAGCTAAGTCTTTCCTCAAAAGTATCTACAATATTTTGATAACTACTCACCCTAGCGGAAGCTAAATTTTCATTCAGTTGTGCAGTTGAAATGCTCTGAATCAAATCATTGCGAAACCCAAAAACATCAATAGACCCTGCTCTAATATCCAATGTCTTCCTTATTTCTTCATCAAGTGTATTTGTGGCATTTTCAAGAGCTCTGTTCAACCTAATGATTTCAGGATGAGTCGGCGAATACTCGTTGTTGTTCATCAGAGTAGTGATTCTCGACATGATTCTGACTACTTCTGCTTTCAATTGTTCAATAAAAGGAGTTGAAATAGACAAAGATACAGATAATAAGAGCGAATCTTGAATAGAAAGTTCATTTTGTAAAAAATCAAGATTGTTTTTTGCTATTGTATATTCAGCCTGTGCTGACAATAAATTTGCGTTTGCTATTGCTGATCTTTCTATCAAATGATCTGTTTCAATGGACAATTGAAAAACACCTGTTTCTACTTTAAAATTTCTTAAATCCTCTTCTGAAATCTGTAGTCTTCGAATAACTAATTCAAGCTGAGATTCAAGAAATTCTCGAGCATTAGTAAATTCCAATCTAGCAAATTGTGTATTTTGTTGAATTAAAGCATCAGCTATAGCATTGGCAACAATCATAGCCTCTAGTGGATCTGTTGATTGATAAGAAATAGAAATGGTGTCTGTTTCTCTGCTAGTTGAGGTATTCATCCATTTTCTGATATGAAGTAAAGGATCATAATTTTCACTATCATCAGCAGTTATCAATGGAAAAATCTCGTAACCAGGATGTCTTTCTATGTATTGTAAAGCGAGATTTAAGACAGGTCTACTATTTAATATAGCTATAGTATTATTGATACTTGATCTAGATAAACCTCCATAAGTAAACATAAAAAAATCTTGAGCTGGATTTCTATCATCCAAAAGAACTACAGAAGTCGCTTCATAAATCTTGGGGCGAGTAGATGTATAAACTATTGTTAATACGAGTGTTAAGAGTATGATAAATAATACTAACCATTTATAAAATAGTATTATTTTAAGATATTCGAGCATTGAGATTTCATTATTTGTATCGTTATTCATTTAAAATCCTTAAAACAAAGCTCTTATAGTAAAATAAACACTCAGTGTTATTGCTACTTGTGAAAGAAAGGTTACTACCCTACTAAAGGCATAAAACGATGTTCCTTGCACTATTACAGTATCACCCGGCATAAGTCTCGGTATCAGATTATAATCTCCAGTTTCTATATATTTTTTCATATCTACGGTGATTATCTGTTCTTCGCCTAAAGTAGAATTTCTGACTATCCGCACAGATTTTAGCCTTGCATCTTCAGTAGGACCACCTGCTAAAGAAATGAGTGTCAATACATCAGTATCATCTGGGACAATATAAAGACCGGGTCTTTCAACTTGTCCCCAGATATAAGTGAGTATATTCAGTTGATCTGACTCATTCATCGTTCCAGAAAAATTATATGCTGCTGTGTTAGGAACAATGGGAGAATTTCCTGTATTCTGAGCAAATAAAACACCAATCAGAATAAATGATATTAATAATAAAAAAATTCTATTTTTCAATCAGAACTCCTAGAACATATAGAACCACTATCATCTCCCTACATAAATCAATTTTCTGGTCTGTAACAATTGGTGTCCTTCCATATTTTCAATATTTACATAAAGAGGATAAACACCAGGTCTGACTAGGTTGTTATTATCGTCGAAACCATTCCAGATAAAACTATACTCACCGGGCAGTGTCATTTTATCAGCTAATTTTATAATTTCTCTCCCTTTTATATCAAAAACCCTCACATCTGCTCTCATTCTTTGCTCAGCAACCTTTATCATAATTATACTATGCTCTCCTCTGTATGGCGAGAAAGGATTATTCTCTATTTCCAAAGAAGAAATAGTTGGTATTAAGTTCATAAAGACTGAGTTTGGTCTACCGGGAGTTGAACCAACCAAAGAACCAGTCCAGTTTTGCACATTGGGGGGCAATATAGGAGAAATTCTCTCCGCTGATTCACCTCTTCTTACCGAAAATGCAGGAGTGTAAGCAAATTCTTCGTAAATATTGTTGTCATAATCCTTTAATAACAATTCTTGACCAGCATTTAACAAAGTTCTAAGTCCAGTAAAAATAGGTATATTTTCAGGAATATCATAGTTATCTCTCATAAAGATAATATTTACAGCATTGGTTGTTAATAATGCGAAATCACCTTCCCAATGCGGTATATGGATAGAATCAGTTCTAGCAAAGAATTTCAAGCCTTCTACAGGCAAACTATCTCTGAGTTTGAAAAATTCTACCCATATAGGTTCTCCTGTAAAAGGTTGGAACATAATTTCGTTTATTACTGCTGGTGGATTTTCATGCAAAAAAAACAAAGTATATTGGTCATTTTCGTTACCAAAAATAAGTTTATACATGTAATAATGATATCCTCGCTCTGTGGGATGTAAGGTCAAAATCATTTCTTCAAGTTCATCGGTAATAAAAATAGGGATTTCATCTAAATATTCAAATTCCAACATGCTCTCATGTCTGTGATAAACTAATAAATCAGCTTCTATATAACTTGTCAACCCAATGTTTTCGATACTAATTCTATGCTCTAAAAAATTTCCTTGAACAAAAATATTTACAGAATTGATTTTTGCGTCAATATCAGCAGGGGTTTGACTGTTTTTAGATAGTGGCGAAGAGCCTATTTCGGTCATATTGTAAGCCCATTGCACATTATCATCTAACCAAGGATTAACTCTTTCCAGTGAGCGACCTCGCATGCTTGACACACCTACATAAGATACACTATCGATTTTTGTATATTCATCAAAAAAAAGTTCTATAGTTTCAGCAGTATTATTTAATACAGCCCAAGTATTAGTTTGAATTACTTTTCTTAAATCTAAAAATGGGTGAGCATCCTCAAATAGATCTTTATTTTGAGTTATTATCAAATAATCCTGTGGTTCGATAACTGCACTAAAATACGCGATTGCACCAGCAGCATCCATCACAAAGGCATTTTGGACGATCAAAACATCATCAGATCTATTAAAAAATTCAATCCATTCAGGTTCGGATGTCAGAGGTTGAAATTGTATTTCATTTATTATCAGAGGTTTGAAACCATACCAATAACCAAAATGTTTTATATTGTTCGAGATATCCACATCTTGTGGATAATTTATTTCAGCCTTAAAATAATTCATAGAGTTTAATAGTAAATTAACCTCAATAGTAAAATCAGCTATGTTATTTATAAATAATAGATTAGGTGTAGTATCATAAATAATATTTTCGTTTAAAATAACCTGTAAATTGATAAGAGATTTATCCACAATATCTGTGGATAAATCGTGGATAACTATGTGGATATTGTGATTGTTTCTGCTTTCTGTAATATATAAATCAATTATTGCAAGGTCAAAATATATAAAATTTGGTCCCTTGGGAGTGGGAGTTTCAGCGATTGACCAGTCCGAAACACTATTAGAATCATAACCATTGGGCTTCCTTGCCAATGATCTGCCCTCAGGGGGACGAGGAGCAAAATTTATTGCCGGGTCATCTACATCGTCTGGTAAATTGTTATTATTTGGGCTACTATATAAAACGGTATCTTTATAACGACCGTCATTCGAAACAATTCTTGCTCCAACGGTATTATTCATACCAGCTTGTAGATTTAAGTTTGAAACTCTATAATCAGCAAACTCTACTTGATTTTCACCAATAACAATGTATTCATCAGGTTGAATAATGACATCAGAAAAGGTAAATACTGTCGTAAATGTATTCCCAGCTGTTTGAATCTGCCAGCGATTTAATGAATAGGGATATACACTGGGATTGTATATCTCTATCCAGCGACGACCTGCACTAACACCTGGTAAATTTGGCATAATTTCATTTATAACAGGCATTTCCTGTGAATACATGAAGATATAACTAAAAAAAACAATAAAAAATAATAATTTTTTCATATCAAGTAAAAATAAATTTTTGAGGTTTAAAAGTCAAGCGAAAAGTGAAAAACTAAGTATTTTAATTATTGTACCTACTTTTAAAACTGTTCTAAAATCTTTATTCTTTTATGTATACAGGGATGAGTGGCAAATATAGATGACAGAAATGATTGCTCGTTTGGGTTATGCTCTATAAACAGCTGAGCTACAGTAGATTCATGTTTTTTGCTTAGAGAGGAATTTCCTGATATTTTTCTCAAGGCACTTGCGAGAGCCAATGGGTTACGAGTCAGCCATGTAGCTCCTACATCAGCTAAATATTCTCTTTTTCTACTGATAGAAAATCGAATAATTGTCGAAAACAAATATCCAATAAATGCAAGTGCTACAATAATCAGCATTACAAGTGCAACTCCTATACTTGATTTTCCGCGACTTCTTTTAAAAAGTCCCCCAGAAACTCTAAGAAAACGAAAAGACATTTGAGCAATAAGGGCAAAAATTCCTACAAAAACTATAGAGATTATTAATACTTGGACATCATGATTGCGTATATGGGTTAGTTCATGAGCTATAACTCCTTCTAATTCGCTGTCATTGAGTTCATTAATAATACCACTAGTGAGAGTTACAGTATACGATTTTTGACTGACACCGCTCGCAAAAGCATTTAAAGCAGGATCATCAACGATATGTATTTGAGGCATTGTCATTCCACAAGAAATACAAAGATTTTCTACTAAATTGTATACTCTAGGGTTTTCAGAACGCAAAAGTGTTCTTGCTCCCGTAGCAAAATCAATTATTTTTACATTTGTAATATATGCTATAACAAACCATATTCCTACGCCAACTAGGACATACAAAAAAAGAGAAAAAAACCTTTCACTAGCAATATCAACATCAAAATTACTTGAAAAATAACACCCCAGAAAAAGTAATACAAGAAGTAGCAATGGAAAAGTCATCAAAAGAATTACGGATTTCGTATTATTCCGTTTTTGTTGAATAGCCATACCAACATACTTCATAAATCAAACTCCGAAATTTTTTTCTTATTCCATTATTATCTTATACATTTCTATATTCATTAAAATTTGACTTTAGGTGCTTCGCTGACTACAGCTCTATCAGCCCCTAAATCAAAGAACACTTCTTTATGAAATCCAAACATATTAGCTAACAAATTAGCAGGAAATTTCTGGATTTGGGTATTATATTCTTTTGTTGTTGAATTGAAGAAACGTCTACTCGCTGCGATTTTGTTTTCAATATCTGAAATTTCATCTTGGAGTTTAAGAAAGTTCTCATTGGCTTTGAGATCTGGATAGCGCTCAATGCTTACTTTTAATCCTTGTAATGCTGAACCAAGCAAATTTTCAGACGCTATCTTTTCATCGATAGTTCGTGCATTCATTGCACCTGATCTCGCTTCTGTTACGGCTATTAAGGTCGATGCTTCATGTTGCATATAACCTTTGACTGCTTCCACTAGATTGGGTATCAGATCATGTCGTTGACGGAGCTGAACATCCATGTCTGCAAAGGATTTTTCTCTATTATTACGAAGGCTTACCATATTATTATACATACCGATTATGGAAAACACTATCACAATAATGGCTATTATACAAATTATTAATATCATAATTCGCTCCTTGATTTTAATGTAGAACCTTTAAATTATTTTGAGCTTTTTTGTCAATTAGTTTTTTTAAAGCAATTTTTATGATTTTGTCTTACAGAAACATATTAAAATGTGTCTATTTTAGTAGCTTTTAATTATTTCTCGCATTTTGCCAATACCCTCAGAATCCTCCATTATACCTCATCAACTAAAAGAATAAATATATCTGTATTGTAACAAATACTATTATACATAGTTTTATATATTAACTCGATGTAAGTATCCTAATTAGGGTTACTATCATTTTTAATAAAGAAAAAGAGGAGGGAAAAATGGACAAATCGTTTTCAGATAATGCATATTCAACCAAGATACCAAAGATTGCGCCTTCATTATTGTCCGCTGATTTTTGTTGTTTAAAATCAGAAATTAAGAGCATTCATGATGCTGGCGGCGATCTACTGCATTTAGACATAATGGATGGGCATTTTGTCCCTAATTTGACATTTGGATTACCTGTTATTGAAGCGATTGCGAAAGTCTCGCAAATACCTTTAGACGCTCATTTGATGGTAATGAACCCCGATTTATACATAGAACCACTTGCAAAAATAGGTATAAAATATTTATCCTTTCACCAAGAAGTAGTTCATCATTCACATAGAATGATTCAAAAAATTAAAGATTTTGGTATGAAAGCAGGCATAGCACTAAACCCAGGAACACCTATTTCTACTATTCTTGATTTATTGATGGATGTAGATTTTGTGTTGATAATGAGCGTAAATCCTGGTTTTGGTGGTCAAAAATTTATAAAAACCAGCATAAAAAAGGTTCAATTCTTAAATAATTTTAGGAAAGAGAATCAGTTAAAATATGAGATTGAAATCGATGGCGGTATCAATGCAGAGACAATAAAGCCTCTGATTCCAGCAGGAATTGACATCGTAGTAGCTGGTTCATATGTCTTTCAAAGTGACGATTATCAAAAAGCAATAAGGAGATTAAAAAATGTTTAGTAATTTGTCAGAAAAGCTCGACTCAATATTTAAAAATATCAAAGGAATGGGTAAATTATCTGAGAAGAATATAGCAGATACCATGCGAGAAATTCGTATGGCATTACTAGAAGCAGATGTAAATTTTCGGATTGTAAAAAATTTCATTGCAGAAATAGAAAAAAGAGCTGTAGGTCAAGAAGTAATGAAAAGTCTACAGCCTGGGCATCAAGTTGTAAAAATTGTGCATGAACAACTAATTTCCCTAATGGATAATACCGATGTAAAGGTTGATGTCCCAAACAATAAATTGACAAAAATTATGATGGTAGGCTTACAAGGCTCCGGGAAAACTACTGCTAGTGCGAAGCTTGCACATTTCTTCCGTAAAAAAAACAATGTCAAACCAGCTATGGTGGCTTGCGATATTTACCGTCCAGCAGCAATTCATCAATTAGAAGTGCTTGGAAAACAGATAGATGTTCCTGTCATTAGTGATTTAAATCAAAAAGATGTAGTGAAGATTGCTGACAAAGCTCTAAATTGGGTAAAAAATCAAAATATCCAATTGTTGATTTTTGATACTGCCGGTCGTTTACATATAGACGAACAGATGATGGAAGAAGTCCGAAAATTGAAAAATATGGTAGAGCCTGACTATATATTTTTTGTCGCCGATGCAATGACCGGTCAAGATGCAGTCAATGTAGCAAAAGAATTTAACAATATGCTTGATTTTACAGGCGTATTACTTACAAAGCTCGATGGCGACTCACGAGGTGGTGCAGCACTTTCGATTAAAGCTGTAACCAATAAACCTGTATTATATGTAGGTATAGGAGAAAAAATACCTGATTTAGAGGCATTTCATGCTGATAGGATGGCTTCTCGTATTCTTGGAATGGGTGATGTTCTCAGCTTGATTGAAAAGGCGCAAGATGCTATTGATGACGAAGAAGCAGAAAAACTTGCGAAAAGAATGATGAAAAATCAATTTACTTTCAACGATTTTCTAGCTCAACTTCAACAGATAAAAAAACTTGGTCCTTTAGACGGGATTTTGAAAATGATACCTGGAATAAATCATGCAGCCATTAAAGATGTTAAACTTGAAGATAGTCAGGTAAAAAAAGTCGAAGCAATCATTAGATCAATGACAAACAAAGAAAGAGAAACTCCTAATATCATTAATGGTAGCCGCAGAATAAGGATTTCTAAAGGAAGCGGGACAACTGTTCAAGATGTAAATAGGCTTCTGCGTCAATTTGATGAAATGAAACAAATGATGAAGAAAATGTCCTCATCAAAGGCTATGAGAAATATGAAATTTCCTTTTTGATATATTAAACTAATCCTCGTTTAATCAATCTATGATACCTTCACCCACACCATCCATGCATAAAAACAACACATCCCTTTTCTCTGTGTTCTCTGTCGGTTCAAGAGATTGCTCGCAGAATTACGATTTAACCCTCTGTGTTAAAATCTCTTTGTTTGCTCTCATTTTCTCTGTGGGCGGACATCTGCGTAGCCTCAAATCTCTCGAACTGCTCACATTTGTGAAATTGTTTTGGAGTTAAAAATCATATCTTTTCATCTTATCAAGCAATTTTTCTATCTCTGATACATAATCTTTTATAGCTTCTACTAACATTATAGAATTTTTACTATCTATTGTGCTATAAAATGCCCAACCTTCGAGAGATTCGAGGATATTGCCAAAGATAATTACATCTTTGGGAAGAACCTGAATATGATATATCTTGTCTTGATTTGCAGTTATTTTTTCGTATACTATATCAAAGTTTAGCATTGTTTCTTAAAACCATTCCAACTACTTTTTCAATATGATCAGCGAACACAAAATCGATATTTTCCTTTGCTTCTGGTTTTATTTCTTCAAAATCTTTTTTATTACCTTCAGGTAAAATAACTTTTTTGAAACCATATCTCTGAGCAGCCACAATTTTTTCAGTCAATCCTCCGACAGATAAAATCTTTCCGGTCAATGATATTTCACCGGTCATGGCATAAGTATGATCAAAAGGTTTGTTAGCAAAGACTGAAATGATAGCCATTGCAAGCACTACGCCAGCAGAAGGACCATCTTTAGGAACTGCTCCTTCTGGGATATGGACATGAAGGTCATATTTCTTGAATACATCTGTTTTTATCCCCCATATCTTATGGTTTTTTCTGATCAAACTCATGGCAGCTTTTGCCGACTCATTCATTACTTTGCCAATATTACCCGTCATTTGAAACTTACCATTACCTTCGTATTTTGTCACTTCAACCGGTAATACATCACCACCAACCGGTGTCCAAGCGAGTCCATAAGCTATTCCCACAGCGTCCTTTCTTAAAAAATCCTTATCAGAAAATATTGGAACTCCCAGAAACTCTTTCAAAATTTTTTCATTGATAGTTACACTTTTTTTTATCTCTTTTTTTAAATGTTTTTTGATTGCCTTTCTATATAACGCATTAACATGCCTTTCCAGCTCTCTGACTCCAGCTTCAGCTGTATAATTTCTGATTATAGTTCTTATTATTGAATCAGGAATATTTATTTTTAGTTTTTTGCCTGTATCAAATTCTTTGATTTTTTTGGGTAAAAGATAGTCTTTACAAATGAAGTTTTTTTCATGCTCAGTATAACTAGAAAGTTTGATAATCTCCATTCTGTCTCGCAATGCCACAGGGATAGTAGCGAGATTGTTTGCGGTGGCAATGAAAAATACCTTCGATAAATCAAAGCCAAAATCAAGATAATGATCCCTAAAACTATTATTTTGTTCAGGGTCAAGGACTTCGAGTAGTGCGGAAGATGGGTCGCCCTTATAATCATGTCCAAGTTTATCGATTTCATCTATCATTATTAATGTATTTACTGTTCCTGCTTTTTTAAGAGATTGGATGATTATACCCGGCATTGACCCTATATATGTTTTTCTATGTCCTCTAATCTCAGATTCGTCAGTGACGCCTCCAACAGAAAGCCTAATAAATTCTCTTCCCAATGCTCTAGCAATTGATTTGCCTAATGATGTTTTACCTACTCCCGGCGGACCTATAAAACAAAGTATTTGAGCTTTGCTCTGGACATTAAACTGCATTACTGCAAGATATTCCAAAATCCTTTCTTTTATTTTTTCCAATCCATAATGGTCTTGATTTAAGATATCTTCTGCTTGATTTATATCTATAGTTTTTATTACTGGAACTTCCCAAGGCAGATCAACCACCCATGATAGGTAATTATAACACACAAAATACTCCGGCGAATGAGTCGGTATCCTCATAAGTTTTTTTAGTTCATCATCAGTTTTCTTTTTTGCTTCTTCGGACAATGGAAGATTAGCAATTTTTTCCTTAAAAAGTAGGACTTCTGTCTGAGCATCGGCGCTTATTCCCAATTCTTTTTGAATCGTTTTTAGTTGTTCGTATAAAAAATGCTCTCTCTGCATTTTGGTCAATTTTCCATAGACTTGATTGTCTATTGACTTTTGCAACCTTATAAATTCTGATTTTTCCCCTATAAGCATCAGAACTTTTCTTGCTTTTTCACCAAAATCATTCATCGCAATAATATTTTGCCTTTCTTCTACACTTAAATCTACATTCATACAAACAAAATATAATATATCGTGTAAATCTTCTAGTTCATGTAAATGAGTCAATATGTCTGGTTTTGAGTTTTTAATAAGCCGTAAATAGTTGCCACACTCTGATATAAGTTTTTCTTTCAAAACAAGTTTTTCAATGCTCGTTTCTTCTTTTTCTTTGATTATATTTCCAAAAGCATATAAACACGACCGTTTTGTCGTAATATAAGTAGTCTTAAATCTATCTTCTCCACAAAGTAATACTCTGATTTTTTTATCAGGCATTTTGATGATTTGAGTAATCCTACATATAAATCCTATATCGTATAGATTTTCTGGGCTAGGATATTCCTTGTTCAGACTCTGTTTCTGCATTAAACACAATATTTTACCTTCAAAATCTACTACTGATGACTCGATTGCTTCCAATGATTCTGGTAAGCCCACAATTACTGGCATTACCATTTTTGGAAAAATATGCATATCCTTTAATGGCAATACTGGTAATATAATTTCTTGATCTGTTTGATTCATACTTTCTCCTTTATTTTCAGTGAAACACCTTCTCCACAATTTCTACAAAAATCAAATAATTTCCTATTTTTTAGGATCGTTTGCCTAAAAATTGTCATTCTTTCTGATTTCCATAAATCAATAAATCTCCATTTTGAGACATTTCCTATTTTATACTCGATATCTTTATCAAAACAGCATACTGACATCTCACCGTTCCAGTTTATTACTGGTTGAGTCCAAATCCTTATACAACGGTTCTTTATCCCAAATTTTAGTTCAAAATTGTCACCAGTTATCTTGTATCTTCTATATTTTGGATTTATAGGTAGGAAATTTTGGATATCTTCTTTGGAATATATCTGCACTGTTTTTAATACAAGAGCATCAAAAGCAAGCTCTTGGGTCATTTTTTTTATTTTTTCTATCTCATTTTCATTGTGTTTCATTACTAAAAATTGGTTGATTATTTGTAAATTTGGTTTTTTACCTTTATAAATCATCTCTGAATCGTTTTTGTTTTTGATTTCTGTTTTAAAACTTGTGATTTCTTTTCTCAAAGCCTTGACATTTTTCATGACTTTTTCTAAATCACCATTTTCACGATATTTATTATATGTTTCTTGAGTAGCTCCATCGATTGATATCAACATCATATCCAAACCAGAACGAACTATATCCCTCGCTTCAGGCATCATATTCGCATTGGTTGAAGTCATCAAATACAGATTTTTTTTGTGAGCATATTCAACCATATCGAGAAAATAATCGTTTAAAAAAGGTTCACCTTGATTCCAAAGCAATAACATGAATGCATGTTTTTCTATTTCATCTATGATATCTTTGAACAATGAAAGACTCATATATCCTTTCTCACGCTGCAATAATCCAGCTCCTGATGGACATAATGGGCATCTTAGATTGCAAATATTGGTAGGCTCTATCATCACGATAGGGGGATAACCCCATACAATTGGTCTTTTTACAATCAATGATATTCCATATGATAATACTACTTTTATAGCATTAAAAAACCTTCGCCATGTAAATGATTTGATGATTAAATATATAATTGTTTTCATTTTTATTGTAATACTATTCCTCGTTTAAATTGTAACTCGAACTTTCTAGTTCGAGCATTAATATCAATCGTCAGATGGAAATCTGATGCTACATTCTAAACGAGGGTTAGTGTAAACCTCACAAATGATTATACACAAAACAAGTGTATCTATTTTAATTTTAAACTCAGGATTTCTTATATTCTAAAAATATATGTCTGCATAATATTTTATTATATTTTTATATGATTGTCCAGAATTTCGATATTTTCACCTTTTATTTTTAATATGCCTATACCGCGATTGATGGCATCAATTTCGACTCCATCTTCAAAAGATAGACCTCCAAGACCCAACAAAAATTTATGTTTAGAATATTCTGGGAATAGTTGTTTAAAAATACTTATTTTTCTATTGATCAAATCCTCTGCATGTCCTGTGCGTGCTCTAAATTTTATTTCAATCAAGCCTATAGTGTCGCCATTATACAAGACAACATCATATTCACCTCTTATTTTTGTGCCATCTGGTAGTTTTCTAGATCTTGTTACAGACTTATCAATTTGGTCAAAATCTACACCCCAAAAACTCATTGTATTAAGTAATGAACTATAAAAATACGCCTCTGAAAGCATTCCATTACTTTCACTTATACCTCTTGTTTCTGCTCTCAATTCAGCTATACCTTTAGATGTTTTTTCGACTTGAGCTGTCATACTAGCCATGAGTAGATCCAATTTTCTCATTCTTTCATCAGCTTCTTTTCTTGTTTTTTCAGCTTCTTTTTCTCTATCTCTTACAATCCTATCCAAAGTAGCATTGATTTCTGTTATTGCCATTCCGAATTTATCCATTTTTTACTCCAATTTATGCTTTTTTTGCAATAAAATAAAAATCGTATTTTTTGTCAAGAGAATATTGGAAAACATAATTGGAAAACATTGTTAATCTACTGCCTAGTATGAGTGGTAGGATATTCTTTTGATAAAAATGATTTAAAAGAAGCATTAAATAGAGGTGTGGGAATTTTGAAGTTAGTAGTTGAGAATGTAGAAGTGCAAGACAAGCATTTGATAGTTTATTTATACCGTTTATAAAGCCCCCCATTATCCTCCATACCGCCCCTTACCACATACATTTGGGGGGATGTGTAGGGGAGGGGAGATAACGGGAACAGGAGGATAATTTATGGGGGGGGACTATAACATTTTATAATCAAAATCATGCTAAAACATGATTTCTTGAAAAAAGTGTCTATTTCAAGAGCACCATACTCCTTGTGTATACAAAATTTTCAGACTGCATTTGATAAAAATAGACTCCGCTACTGACTACTCTTCCATTTTCATCTTTTCCGTCCCAAAAGACTCTATAAGAGCCAGCCTTAAAAGATTCATTGGTTATATTTCGAACTCTTTGACCTCTAACATTGTAAATATCGATTTGCACATTTGATTCTATCGATAAATCAAATACAATTGTCGTAGACTGATTGAATGGATTTGGGAAATTACCTCTCAAGGCTGTGATATAAAGATCATCTATTTCTTCATATTCTGCTGAGACCATAATAACTTCGATTGATGCAGCTTCTGATAGACCATCAGCGTATACAGCGACTACAGAATAAAGATAAACTCCTTCTGGAACATCAAAATTTGTGAAATTTGTGCTTATTATCAAGTCGGATATTGGGACTTCATCAAGGTATACATAATATCCTGTTAAGGGGTTTGGAGTTCTGATTTCTGAGATACTTGATACTTCATTTAATCGCCCTTTTTGAGGAGGAGAAAAGGGGATTGATGAAGCTATGCTTCTCTCATTTCTCAAATCTCTAACCCCCAAAACAGGTGCTTTCCAACTTAAAAAAACATCTTTACCATCCTCAATTGAATAACTCAAATCAGTTGGAGGCGGGAAGTCTTTTTCAATATCAAAACCACCAGAAGAATGTATAACAACTCCATCCAAGCCTATAAAATTCATATCAAATGAATCAAAATGTCTCCATGCTACATAGATTTTTTTCCCAGCATAAGAAGATAAATCTATATTTCTTACTGACCATTGTGATGTTTCATTGGAAAAAGTTTCAGTGTGTATTGAAACAAATTGTTCTGGATTAGGAGTCGTTTCGGATATCATTACAGAATAGGTCTCTTCAGGAAAACTGGGGTCACTTCTGACCCAAAACCTTAGGTTCACTATTGCCTCATGCATTAATGATACTTGTGGAGTTATCAAGTAATTATCTGGTTCTAAAGGTAACCAATAACCGCCTCCTACATGATATGCCGATTGAGACAAGGTCAATTTCTGTCCAAAAACTGTAGGCAAATCATCTACATGAATCCAATTCCAACCATCACCATCATTATCTATTATTATCCAATCTTTAGGAGGGAAAAAATTATCCTCAAAACTTTCTGATAAAACTATGTTAATCGCCATAAAAATTGCCTCATACTCAAAAGGATTGGTATCAATGATCAAATTTGAATTTGTATAAGGCAAATATGTATTATGAGTTATACTTAGTGAATAATCTCCTCGCCAAACTGAGGGAAAATAAGCAACATTGCCTATAGGAGTAGTTTGATAGACATGATCTGGATTTTCGTTGTTGTTTACTAACCTCACAATCGCATTTTCAGCTATCTCTTCATTGTCGGTCAAAAGAGTTATGCTTACACGCGAAGTTTTATTCGGAGAGACAATATTCGAAAATACAGGGAAAGACTGATTATTGTTCGAATAAACTGCTTTTATTGCATACCTAAACTCTCCAGAAGTTAGAGGCTGCCATGTAGGGTCATCAAAATGTGTATTTGTTATGTTTTCTGCGATGATGGTCCATGCGGATTCATCATTTAGATCATTTACATTGGCTCTCCAAATATTGTAACCTTGTAGATATCTTGCATCATCAGAAATAGTGACTTTTTCTAAATCTGCATTTCTGAAATATGTATTATTTAAGTTCATCAAAAATGGTTGTGAAGTCATAGGATTTATTCCTTCTGCATAGCCTTTTATCAACCAATTGAAAGGTAGGGGATTAATTGTATTCAATGCTTGCATGTATAACCATAAACCTTGATAAAACAACAAATTTCCATATCCATGCACTTGAGGTCCAAAGTCAACGCCTGCTGGATGACCTGTAGGCGTGATTATATGCACACCAATCCATAATTCCCCAGCAGTGGGGATGGATATCTCTGACGATAATACGATGTCATTCCATGCCTCCCATGTCAAAGATTCTGAAGAAATTGGCTGTTCATGAACCAATACCCCCGGATTTAAAGGATTATCTGACCCTCCAGTAAATATTCTGATAGAATAACTAGCATCTCGCATAGGAACAAACGAGACTGTTGTCAAGCTAGCACCAGAAACTCCAAAGATTTGAAGTTGTTCTTGAGTAAATCTCTGCACCATTGTGAAAGTAGCTGGACTATTCGTTCCCACACCTGTATTTATCACATTCTGAGCATGGGAAAACCATTCATTGCCTACCATTGGTTCACGCCAAGTAAGGTTTATATCCGTTGTAAAATCTGAGGCGATTACATCACTGGGAGGATTTAATCTTTCGTCTAAGTAAATCGGTTCAAGAAAAATATCATTTTCGTTTGAAATGGATAAAACTTGTGTATATCTATTATACCCCTGCTTTGTGATAGTGAGAGTATAATCGTTGTTTATGTATACACCAGAAATAGTAAAATTTCCAGATGAGTTTGTTTGTGTTTGATATTCTTCGTTGCCTGTCAATAAAACTAAAGCACTCTCTAAACCTGCCATTGTGTCAGTGCCTCGAACAGTTCCAGATACTGAAATCAATGGTGTAGGATGCATGACAATATTCAGGATATTATCTTCATTTGCCAAAATCACAACATTGGGGATTATAATATCTAAATACCCTTGTTTTCTTGCATAGACAGTATATGTTCCACTAGTTATGTAGGAGATTGAATATTGACCAAGATGATTTGTAATATCTTGAAATATCGTGTCTTCTATACTTACTAAAACTCCTTCTAAATCTATCCCAGTATCATTTTTAACTACTCCAGAAAGGCTACCAATCCCACCTGTAGATAGCATTAGAGATATATTGGCTATACGCGTCTGCCTTGTTCCTGCTGGTAAACCTTGAGGTGGGTTCACGATATAAGATGTTGAATTAAAATGGAGGCTTCTATTTTGGTTGCCAGTTGTAGAAAGTAACCATCTATTACCAGATTTCCAGTATGTTGTATATATTCGATGGTTCATTATCACCAAATTGCCACCTTCATATAAAAATGGTTCATCCAAGGGAATGAGTATATCTACTACACCTGCTATATCAACTGGTAAAAGACCATTATAAACTAAAGTTAATTCATTGTAAGGAATCCAACTCTCGTTGTCTGGGAAAGTGTTCATTGATGTTGTTCCCATATAGATGCGAACTGGCATTTGTTGTGTGATATTGCCCATACCATTGAAAGTATAGGTTAAATGAGTTATAAAACCCGATGTATTGATTTCATTTTCTAAATAAATGATTTGGGAAACTCCATTTTCCAAGCCAAAGCTAAAAGGAAAAGGACTATCATATATTGTGCTATTGGGGTCGCCAATATATATTTGAGCAAAACCTGCTGGCATGACATCAATAGTCATAGTTTCTGTTTGGTTGTTTGAAATATTAGTATCAGCTTCCCAATGTATGTCGCCATAAATTGTCATTATTCCAGTTTGTGCAGGCGTGAAAGTAACTGAGATATTTGCTATCTCATTCGGTGCTAACTCAACTCCTCCCACAGATGAAAGGACATTTTGACCACTCATCAATCGGACAAAATAACCATCAGCTGGCAGACTTCCGACATTTTTAATTTGTATAGTATAGACCGTTTCTACACCTAAAGTTGGGTTTTGTTGGCCAGATAATACCAATGCTTCAAGGTCATATAATTCAGGGATAGTTACAGAAATATCATCTATAAATATTGAATATTGAGCTTCAGTTGTATGATGCCTAAAGGCAATATAAATAGTCTGTCCAGCAAAATCTTCTAGACTTAAAAATCTTTCACTCCAGGTTGTATTGACTGCTGTCAGAGTTTCTGTAAAAATTGCTGTAAAGGCTGAAACTGTAGGTGTAGTTGTTGATACCATGATTGAATATGTTTCTCCTGCTGCCCAGTTTATCAGAGTTCGAACATACCAGTGAAGATAAGCTACATCGGTAGGTAAACTCAAAGCGGGAGTAATCATATAATTGTCAGGGGTCAATTCTATAAAAGGGACTCCAGGGATAAAGGTTTCTCCCATCACTGCCCCGATTCCTGAATTTGTTGGATATGATGTTGATGTGATTCGATACCAATTATATCCATCTCCGTCAGCGTCAATCAAGTTCCAGCCCGCTGGTGGAAACGTAGTCCCTTCAAAACCTTCTTCAAAAGGGAATGTTGTTATCAGTGTAACTGATTTTTCATCGTCAATATCTTGACTTGTTAATAAATTGAACATCGAATTCAAAATAATAACTATAAGAAATAGTGATTTGGAAAAGTAGATTAATAGCTTTTTCATAAAATACTCCTTTCTCTTAAAATAATGTATTTTTTTGGAGGGTAGGCTATTACTGCCATCATTTAAAAACATTTGTTTATATAAGTGTAAAAATATTTGAAATGGTTAGAAAATTTTTTTTGTCGCCTTTGCCGCTCTTTGCAAGAGATAAACTAGACCCATAAATTTTACTTGTAAAATCACTAGATAGATTTCAATCAGAAGTGATTTTATTATATTCAAAAGATTTTGTCTTTGATATGACTGACTTTGGAGGACTTGCTTGGAAATATAAGGATTTAACAGAAATTAGATTAGGTATTTATGACAAAAATTTTAGTGCTGGAATTGGATTGAATCTATTTAGTTTTAATATAGATTATGCTTTTTTAACGAATAATCTGGGAAATACAAATAGGATTGGAATAGGATATCGATTTTGAAGAGGCTGTCGTATAATAGATTTTCCTTGTCATTCCGAGCGTACCCTTGTCATTCCGAGCGCAGCGAGGAATCTCATCATATTAGTTTAATAACTTCCGAGATTCTTCACTCCGTTCAGAATGACAAATATTCACGGAATTGGACTTTGCAGAGAGGGATCATAAATGACTGCTGTCTGAGAACCCATATTTGTAGTGGCGTATTGCTTACGCCTTATTTTCGATGCGAGTACAAGAGGTTTTGTAGTGGCGTATTGCTTACGCCTTATTTTCGATGCGAGTACAAGAGGTTTTGTAGTGGCGTATTGCTTACGCCTTATTTTCGATGCGAATACATGAGGTTTTGTAGTGGCGTATTGCTTACGCCTTATTTTCGATGCGAGTACAAGAGGTTTTGTAGTGGCGTATTGCTTACGCCTTATTTTCAGATCGGAAGAG
>Ga0099364_10004615_pt1 | contig 20823 bp, 15 predicted proteins | sample TergutTh196P3_FD_73070 | JGI IMG/M metagenome (GOLD analysis project Ga0099364, IMG submission 73070) | Microcerotermes parvus P3 segment gut microbial communities from Pointe-Noire, Republic of the Congo - Th196 P3 | ecosystem: Host-associated > Arthropoda: Insects > Digestive system > Gut ... | reverse complement strand
CTCCGCTAGGCGGAGCGGCTAACTTGTTACGCAAATCGGACTGCAAAAACTTCTCCCGAATCGCCCCCAAAAAGCCGGTGTAAATCCGATTAGAATCGAGAAACCGAACCTCCATCTTCGTCGGATGCACATTGACATCGAACATATCCGGCGGAAGTTCAATCTGCAAAAACGCCAACGGAAAGCGACCCGACACCAAAATACCCCGATACGCTTCGTTCAAAGCATGCTGCAACGCCCTGTCCCGTATGAAACGCCGATTAAGAAAAAAGTATTGCATCCGATTGTTCGGGCGATGTTGATTCGGATGCGAAACAAAGCCCGATACACGAACAGCAGCATGCGGCGGCGTTTCGATGGCAATCATATCACGGACAACTTCCTCGCCGAAAAGTTGACGAACTCGAGCAAGCCCCGATGAATTATCTAACGCATCCGTCGGCGGAAGTTCGTGAACGACGCGGCCATTGTGTTTGAGCGTGAAATGAATTGTCGGTTGCGGAAGTACAAGCCGGGCAAAGGTTTCGGTAACGTGGCCGAACTCGGTCGTGATCGACTTCAAGTATCGGCGACGCACCGGCGTATTGAAAAAGAGGTTTCGGACTTCGATTTGCGTTCCGACGGGCATACCGCAAGAAGTCGTTTCCGAGTGTTGTCCGCCGTTGCTGTAAAGCATTGCTCCTTCATTATTTTCGGCGGTTCGGCTTTTTAGGGTCAGTTGACTGATTTCGGCGATGGAAGCCAGTGCTTCACCGCGAAACCCGAAGGAAAGGATACGAAAGAGGTCATCGGCATCGGTCAGTTTGCTGGTGGCGTGCGGCGAGAGGGCGAGGGGCAGTTGGTCGGGTTCGATACCGCAGCCGTTGTCCACGATGCGGACGAGATTGCTTCCGCCGTTTTCTAATGCAATGTCGATTCGTGTGCTTCCAGCGTCGATGGCGTTTTCGACGAGTTCTTTCACGACGCTTGCCGGTCGTTCGACGACCTCGCCGGCAGCGATTTTGTTGATCATGGATTGCGAAAGGGAGCGAATCGTCGGCATAGGGTTCATTCTAACACAATTTTAGCGTTCACAGAGCCGCAATCGTAAGATGGCGTACCGGCTAAATGATTTTGACCGCTCTGCAAGAGCGGTATGTCTATAACCCCCAGTGTCAACTGGGGGTTTGCTTCGCACCCTTACATCGGGTACAATGAACAACGCTGTTCACTACGCCGTGAGTTTTATACCCGTTTTCGCTCGTTATGCCCGATTGGATGACCAACCGCATTCTCGTTGTACCCCTCGATATGTCGGAGTTTTCTCTTAAAGCATTGGCAACGGCAAGAGATATGGTGCACGATGTTTCCAACATCCGCATTGTCCATGTTTTGCCGCCGCTCGACAAGCCTGCCCGCGGCTCAGAGTACCGGGAAGAACAAGCCAGAGCTGCGATGAGCGCCTTTGTTCAAGAGCATGGCTATCCCAAAATGAATATCACCATCCTCGTAGGCGATCCGATTAAACAGATTATACATTTTACCGAGAACTGCGAGGCAGGACTTATTGTTATGCCTTCACACGGCCGAGGAGTGCTGAGCGAAATGATACTTGGTTCCACCACGCACAATGTCGTCCGAAGGTCGGCATGTCCCGTATTGGTGCTAAAACCGAACCGATAAACACGACAACACTATAAGGAAAACTTTTCATGTCTATCGACATTACCACCCTTCAAGAACGCTACGTCAAGAAGAAAAAGGAGTTTGAAATCGACAAACTCTTTTCAGCCCTGGTCAAATTAGAAGGCAGCGACCTTCACCTCAAAGTTGATCGTCCGCCGACGGTTCGTGTTCGGGGTTCGCTTCGGAATCTCAATCGCGGTCCTATCGACGATGAAGAGATGACGCGTATCATTCTCGCCATCATGGACGACCGATGCCGAAAAATACTGGCCGACACCGGCGGAGCGGACTTCTCACATCAATGCGAAGTCGATGGAGTACGATGGCGGTTTCGTGTCAATGTTCTCACCCAAATGGGACACCTCGGGATGGTCGCTCGGAGAATCAACAACTTCATACCCGACTTGGAAAAACTGCACCTGCCGCCCTCGCTCTATGAACAGTGCAAACATTCGCAAGGAATGATACTGCTCGCAGGAATCACGGGGTCGGGTAAGAGCACGACTATTGCGTCGATGCTCAATTACGTCAACAGAAATTACAGCAAACATATTCTGACGTTGGAAGACCCTATCGAGTTCCTTTTTACCGAGGAAAAATGTCTCATCAATCAACGCGAAATCGGTCAGGATGTTGTCGATTTTGGTATTGCGATGAAGCATGCAGTGCGTGAAGACCCTGATGTTATGCTCGTCGGCGAAATGCGTGATAGAGAAACGTTCGAGACCGCAATTCACGCTGCGGAGACGGGGCACTTGGTCTTTGGGACAATTCACGCCTCGACGGCACCGAGCACGATAGGCCGAATTCTTGACCTGTTACCCTCGTCTATGCACAGGGCAATTCGAAGTGCGCTGGCGTTCAATATGAAGTGCATTGTCGCACAAAAATTGTTGCCGTCCTGTATGGAAGGAGTCTCTCGGGTTCCGACGGTTGAAATTATGACGTTCAATGGAACAATCCGAAAGTTAATACTTGAGGAAATGGACGAAAAACTGACCGACGCTATTCGAATCGGTGCAACCGAAGGAATGCAAGACTTCACCATGAGTTTGAAGGACTTGGTCAACATGAAGAAGATCGATCGTCCGACGGCTTTTGAGGTTGCACCGAATGTTGAAGCACTCAAGATGGCTCTCAAGGGTATCGAAGTGAAAGAACCGGGAATTTTATAGAGGTTGTCCGGGGCCTGCGCTTTGTCCCCGGCTCTTTTATGAGACTCTCTCGGCCTAATGAAATCATCTCGCTTCGGCAAGATAGACCCGCATCGAATGCGGTAAGAACTTTACACCGGCCCGCAAGTCCGGTTTGGGCCCCATCCTTTCCGGATAGATGTCATTCGGCGAGTCTGCCGCCGTGTCGATGAACAACCGCCACGCAAAGTTTTGACACACCGCCGGAAAGTAAAACTCCTTCTCTTCCCAACCGCCGTGAAACATAATCAGGATATGATACAGCGACCCTTCGTACTCCGTCGTTGGAGGGACTGCCGAGAGCAAACAGGTTAAACTCCGCTCCAATCCGTGACTCCACGGCACGCATCCTCCCTGAGCCCCGTACCAACTGATGTCCGGCAAACCGCCCGGCACTCGGGGTTGCCCCGTCAAAAAGTAAGGTTGCCGAACCGTAATCTCCTTCTTTCGGAACTTAATTAACTCTTGCACAAACCGAAACACATCCGCATACCGTTTGACATGCCGCCAATCGAACCAGGAAATTTCATTGTCCTGACAATACGCATTGTTGTTCCCCTGCTGCGTTCGTCGGATTTCATCCCCTGCGACGATCATCGGCACCCCTTGACTTAACAGCAGCGACGCCAGCATGTTTTTGACTTGCCGGTTTCGGGCAAGTTCGATACCGACGTTCGCCGTGGGGCCTTCGACACCGTAATTGCAACTGCAGTTATTGCTTTCTCCATCCCGGTTGTCCTCGCCGTTCGCCAAGTTGTATTTGTTGTTGTAGGACACGAGGTCGTTCATTGTGAATCCGTCGTGCGATGTAATGAAGTTGACGCTGCTCTGCGGCCTTCGACCGCTATGAGAATAGAGGTCGCTCGATCCGGCAATCCGAGTTGCCAACGCTCCCGTCATATTTTGGTCGCCTCGCCAAAACTTGCGCATATCATCGCGGTACTTTCCGTTCCATTCGGCCCAGCGTTGCGAGCCGGCACCGAATGTCCCGAAGGAACCGACTTGGTACGCTCCGGCTGCATCCCATGCCTCGGCAATAATTTTTGTGTCGGCGAGCATCGGGTCTTCGGAAATCTGTTCGACGAGCGGCGGATTCGCCTGCAAGTTCCCCGACTGGTCTCGGCTTAAAATGGAGGCCAAGTCAAACCGAAAACCATCGATGTGATAATTGTGTACCCAATAGCGGAGACAGTTAAAAATCATTTCGCGGACAATCGGATGGTTTCCGTTGACGGTATTGCCGCAGCCGCTGTAATTTTTGTAGTATTTTCCCCGATCGAGCATGTAATAGATTTGGTTATCGAGTCCCTTGAAGGAGAGTGTCGGGCCGTGCTCGTTTCCTTCGCAAGTATGATTGAATACGACGTCTAGGATTACTTCGATTCCTGCCGCGTGGAAGGCGCGTACCATCTCTTTGAACTCTCGGACTTGGGCTCCCGGCTCCTTGCCGTGGGCGTATCCTCGGTGCGGCGAAAAGAAGGCCATCGTGTCGTATCCCCAATAGTTTCTGATTCGGGGTTCTTTTCCATCGGTTCCCAGTATGGGGAATTCGTGTATCGGCATCAGTTCGACTGCCGTTACACCGAGCGATTGCAGATAGGGGATTTTTTCGATTAACCCCAAATAGGTACCCGGCTTCTTGACTCCGCTCGTTGCCGAACTGGTGAAGCCTTTGACGTGCATTTCGTAGATTACGGACTTGGAGAAGTCATGCCGGAGATGTTTGTCGCCGCGCCAATCGAAATCGTCGTCGTCGATAACGACGCATTTCGGCGGCCGGATGATGCCGTCCGTCGATTGCTGAAAGGAACCGGCCAAAGCTTTGGCGTAGGGGTCAATCAGTCTTGCCCTGCCGTCGAATCGGAGTCCTTTCTCCGGTTCAAAGGGTCCGTCGGCCTGAAAATGATAGAGTTGTTTGGCTTTGAGACCTTTGACGAAGACCGACCAAACGTGTCCCCAGCGGTTCTCTTCGCGGTTGAACTGAATGACTTCCGAGGGTTCCAAGTCGGTAACTTTGCTGTAGAGCAACAGTTTCATCGACTTGGCCAAACGGCTGATGACGACGAATTGTACACCGGAGTCGTGCAGAATCGCCCCGCAGGGGAGCGGGTAAGTGAATCGCATCGCGGGGGTGTTGGTCATCAGGACTTGTTCAATCAGTGTTTTTCTCCGTTGTTTGACTTCCGTGTTGTAGTCTGCGAGGCGAAGGGTGCCGGTCGAACGTTTGGGTAGAAACATCATACTCGATTCGTCGGTCATTATACATTAGAGCATGGATTTTGCCAACGTATAACGCACAAAAAGGAAAAAAACGATTGGTCTGCGCTATCGTCTTTTTCGTCACACTGGGACGTGAAAATTGAGCGGGTCCGCAATAAGCGGTATAACCGACAAACTTTGCCGGGTTAATGGACATATCGGCATGTCAACCTCATTTAATTTTCGCTTTCAATTCTTCAATCAGTTGCACTGCCTGACGGATTTCCGCCTTTTGCCGCTCCGGCTCGGAAGACAGTTCCCGCTCAATCGTCAGCGGGCCCTTGTATCCGATTTCGGATAAGATACGCAAAAACTGTTCCGCATCGACCTCGCCTTGCCCAAAAGGCACCTCGCACCCCCAGTCAACCCCGGGCGTTCCCGACGTCGCTGTCGCATCTTTACAATGCACTCCGCGTACCCGACTCGACACAGCACGAAGGGCGTCGAGCGGCTTGCCGATGCCGTAGAGAATCAAGTTAGCCGGATCAAAATTGATGAAAATGTTGGGGCGATTGACATCATCCATAAACGTCATCAAGAGATCAACCGGCTCTTGTCCCGTCTCCAAGTGCAATACCTGTCCGTTTTTCGTCAGGTAATCGCAAAGGGTTTGTGTCGTTTCGACAATGCTTTTGTACTCCGGTGAAGTTCTGTCATGAGGCACAAAGCCGATATGCGAGCCGATGGCACCGGGCTTGGACATTACGGGGGCAAGTTTGGCGGCAAAATCGGCGATTTCGTAGGCTTCCGCAAGCCGGGCTGCCCGGGTGGATTCGGGGACGAGTCCGACGGTTTCGGCGGTTCGGGCTATTGTTTCGTATGTCTCGCCGTCGAATCCGAGAAAGACGGTTGTTACGGTGATTCCATAATTTTGCAGTTTTTGGACGAACGCTTGAACATTTTCGGCGGTTCTGCTTGCCTTGGTGGGAGTGTGGAGTTGGATCGTTTTGATACCGAGTTCTTTGACGACTTCGAGGGGGACGCCGAAACCGGCGTCAATGCTTGCGAAGACTCCAATTTGATTTTCCATCGTATTGGTTTCCCTGTTGGATATTACTTTACAGCGTCATTGTAATCCAACGGATTGCGGAATACAATCGGGCACCGACAAAGTCGGCGGCTCTCGAATCGGCGGCTCGCACTTTATCGAAATACCCGTTACCGAAATACCCGAGTGCTTTCCTCCTTGGTTATCGGGATGCGTAAGTCGTCCGATATGACTTGCACATTGAGACGATGATCTCCCTCCATTTGACTTCGTGCCGTTACACGATAGACGCTTTCGCCCCTCGCCGTCAACTGCGGAATCGTTTCAAATTGAATGATACCGCCCTGCGCTGCTTGGTATCGGCCGCCCTCCGCCTTCACAAAGGACATCCCCTCGGCAAGCGTTACACGAACCCGGACATTCTCCGCAGCCTTCGTACCGCGATTACTGACCCGAATCTCATACACCGCATCTTTACCCAACTCCACCAAATTGGACTCGCTGGAAATATCAAACGCGACAGCCGGGATCCCGTCAATGTTCATCGACAAAGCCGACTCCGCACGAAGGTTGTTTTCGCCAGAACCCGTAAAACGCAAGGGATGCGTTCCTTTTTGCATCGGCATAATCACCAATTCGATTTCACCCGCCTCCTGGGCTGGCAACTCTTCTAACGCCCAATGCACACTATGACTCGACTCATCGTAAACACCGCTCTGGTTCGTACTGACAAACTGAACCGCCGCCGGCAAGGACAATTCCAATGCAACGTTTCGGGCTGCCGCATTCCCCTTGTTGGCAACGATCAATCGGTAATCCGACCTTCGCTCCAGGAACCGGTTTTGCGTGCCGACGATTTCCAATTCCAAGACGGGAGCCAGTGCCCGAATCGTCGTTTTATCTTCAACCATAAGGTTGCCGTCCGCCGTTACAATAACGTGATTCACCAAATTCCCCGACCCAGTGCAAAGCAGGGGCAAAGTCAACTTCTTTGATTCCTTCGGCCCCAAAGCGGTAATCCCTTCATGCCGCATCACGCGGCCATCGCGGTGAAACAGTCCTTCGGGCACACGTTCTTCGACGACAAGGTTCGTTGCCGTTGCGGTGCCGGGATTGCTGATAATGATTTCGACCTGTGCGATTTCACCAAGCCGAACTTCGGCGGGGGCGTTGACTTCGACTTTGAGCATCGGCCTCGTAACGGCAATTCGGCCCGAAGCCTCGCCGGTGTAACTAACAGAAGCGATGCTGCCGATTTCCCCCTCACGGAGCGGCATAACCTTCATCTCAATCACCAACTGGACATTCGGGTCAAGATTACCAACCGACCAACGGAGTTCGCCGTCCTGCGTATGCACGGCCTCGGGAATCGTCGAAATAAGCCGGGTCCCTTGAGGTACCCGGTCGCTAATCGAAACATTTTTCGCTATCGAGTTGCCGACGTTTTGGATGACCGTCTTAATCGTAACGGGTCTCTCAATGACGACCTCGTCCGGGAAAACTTTTTGGATGGCCAAGTGAGGCGTCTGCACTCCTTCCAGCGACGAAGTACCCGGAAAGCCGGTCCCTTCATGGTGAGATTGAGACTGCATTGTTTGAGACGACGCAACCGGGGCCATCGGAATGATCGCCGCGGTCCGAACAGACTCGTTGGGATACGCTATCGTATGCTCCAACAAAGGGGTCGGCAAATCATGCTGCACAGCATACGACGGAACCATCACCTCGGATTGCTCCATCGCGAAGGGGTCCGCATGGCTCAAACTCATATTACCTAAAGGGGTATGCAAACTTTCTTGGGATAACTGCAATTCCGGGGCCGACGGTACTTCCAACAGGGACGGCGGCATCGGTTGCGATTCCAGCAACGGCAGGCCCGGTTGTTCGTGCAACATATTGGCCTCGCCGCCAGGTAAGGTGCTGCCAGGTAAGGCGCTGCCGCTTAACTGAGCAGGCGGAGCAGCGGCAGGGACAAGCATGGATTCGTCAAACGCAACGTGCCCTTCGGACACTGCGGCTGGAGTTGCAACAGTCGGTATTGCAATCGGAGAACTCAACGAAGCACCGAAAGGATCGCCCAAGTTCGGCGGCGGAACGATGGGCGACACAGCGTTCTGTAATTGACCGTCTTCGTTATTGTGTGCGGTCTGCCTAATGGCTCCGGGGACAGGTTGCGGTTGGTTGGCTCGGAGAGGATTGGGCCGAGTGATTTCTTGTCGGGCAAGTCGTTCGGTAGGAACTTGACCGATCCCAGCGGATGTCCAAAATGCGAAAGCACCGCCGAAAAGAACGGCTAATCCCAACCAAAAACCAAGAGTTTTATTCTGCATAGTACACGATAAGCCGGCAAAAAACCGGCGCCGATTACTTTATTGCTGGGAGTGTAATGAAAATCGGTTTTCGAGGCAAGAGCAATTTTAGCGAAAAGGAATCATCGGTTTGTATGCAGTCAAACAGGTTCGGCGATGCTTCAGTCCGATTCCAAATCACGCCATACCAGCGGTTGACGTTGTCTTGATTCAACCCGCAACGCTACTTCGCCATTCTGAAATATCCGAACCGTGCCAGTCGATTGACTGACCGTGATGGCGATGGCCGACGTCATTCTGCTAATCGCCGCCGCAGTCCAATGCCGAGCACCCAAACCGGGTGAAAGCGATAGCGTCGACGTTGACGTCGCTTCGACATACCGAGCCGCCGCAGTAACGACCCCTTCCGAAGAAACAACAATCGCACCATCCAGTTGGGCGATTTCCTTAATTCCTTCACGAACTTTATGGTCGAACAAATTACGCTCCCGAACACTGTATCCGCGAACAGGGTCAAAACCAGCAGGACGGCTCATCATCATCACCTTGCGGGAATCACCGACAACGAAGAGAGTCCCGATGGGATTGCCCTCGCGCCCCTCCCAACCAATATCAACGGCAAGGTCAACGACGACCTTTAATGTTTTGAGCGGCACCCGGCTTTCTAACTGACGAAGATCACGCCCGGAAAGACGGTCTAAATGCTCGCCGAGATTCACAATGCTGAGCGAGTCGAGACACGTCGGATCAATCGCACTATAAAAAGCCAACACTCGGCAACCATGCGGAATAAGATCGTCGGCGACAGCCTCCACGATGGCGTGCGAAATGCGGTCATACACGGTCGACGTACCGCTGAGATGAATCCGGATAATGGGGAAACGTTCATGGGCTGCGGCGGCAAGCACCTCGGCGCTGGTTGACGCAACGATGATATTCTCATCTTCAATAATTTTACGAAACTTGCCCCAATCGACGGACGCCTCGGTGAAGACGAGAATTGCCGTCGCTTCAACCTCCAAACGAAGCAACCGAAGTGTACCGATAATACGGCGAAATTGTTCAGTGAAACGTAAAATTTCGGTCATTGTGAAAGACAAAAGCAACAGCATTGTTAGGATACAAAACCAGCGATAAATGTCAACCCCCCGCTCGCTGCACCAGCCCCATTGACATCGGCCCGCTCTTGGCGTACACTGGACTGCTCTCTGCACGATTCTCCATCCAATTCTCATGGCAGGTTTTCTCGATATTGCCGTCTTTATTGCTTTTCTAGTTGCCGTCCTTGTCATCGGGATCGGTATGAGCCGGAGAGGAAAAGGTGCCGGTGAAAACAGCGAATCATACTTCCTTGCCGGAAGAGGACTCGCTTGGTGGCTCATCGGTATCTCACTCATCGCCGCAAACATCTCCACCGAACAATTCGTCGGAATGTCCGGAAACGCCGCCGATTACATCGGACTCGCCGTCGCTTCATACGAATGGATCGCCGCACTATCCCTCGTTATCGTCGGGTTCCTCTTTCTGCCGCGATTCCTCAAAGCAGGAATCTACACCATCCCGCAGTTCCTCGAAACACGATACAACAAAGCCGCACGTTCCCTCATGGCAATCACAATGGTCGCCGTACTCGTATGCGTTAACATCGCAGTCGTTATCTACTCAGGGGCAAAACCCTATTATGACCTTTGCCGATTTTATGAACTGACCGAAATCGGGGGAATACCCATTGACCTCACATTGCTTTGCTGGACGATGGGAATCCTTGCAGCATCCTACGTTTTCGTCGGCGGTCTCAAGGCGTGCGCCTGGGCTGATTTACTGCAAGGCTCCGCCCTGATACTCTGCGGAGGAATTATACTCTACTTCGCTTTCGGCGCACTGCAAAATGCCAACTCAGAAATGTTAAAAAACGCCATACAAGCAAACGTCGAACAAGCGCAATCGAACCTCTCCGAAGAAGAACAAGCCGAACTGCTCGCCAAAGTCGAACAGGAAGAAACAGCATACGGCCGGTTCCATACGCTTAATGAACACAAACTCCGTATGAATCTCCCCTGGAACGACAAGTTCCTGCCGATCACCGCTCTGCTCTTCGCCATCTGGATTCCGAACCTCTATTATTGGGGACTCAACCAATACATTATGCAGAGAACGCTCGGCTCGCAGTCCTTATCGCAAGGACAAAAGGGAATCGTCTTTGCGGCTTTCCTCAAATTGTTGATACCCTTCATCGTTATCTTCCCCGGCATCATGGCGTTCAACCTGTATCACGAACAAATGAGAGTCGCCCCGATCGATGAAGCAAAGTTCCAAACATTGACAGCCGAATACGAACAAAATGATATGCTCTTCACCTTTAACGAACGCTTCGTCAGACACCAGCCCGAAGCAGCCGCTGATATGCTCAAGTTTAACGTCGACCAAATCAATGCCAAAAATACGGTCATGCAACTTGTCCTGCCCGAAGATTATAAAGAAAGACCGATGGAAATACACGAAACCATCAAGGCCGAACTCGCCAAACGCGGCTGGCAAAACCAACCAAAGTATGGACATACATTTTCAGACTACGATTACGATTCTTCTTTTGCACGCTTGATGAGGGAATTGATACCTTCCAATATCGGTTTGCGGGGTTTTATGCTGGCAGCCTTGCTGGGAATGATCATCAGCACGCTGGCCGCAATGCTCAATGCAGCCTCGACCATCTTCACGATGGACATCTATAAGGAATACTTGCACAAAAACGCCTCGGAAAAAACATTGGTTACAGTAGGCCGAGTCTGCGTAGTCATGGCAATGCTCGCAAGTTGCTGTTTAGCACCGGCATTGGCCAATCCAAAATTCGGCGGCGTATTCCATTTCATTCAGGAGTTTCAAGGATTTATCTCGCCCGGCGTGTTGGCAGCATTCCTATTCGGATTCCTGGTGCGAAGAGCACCAAGAATGTGCGGACTGACGGCACTGCTCCTAAATCCAATTATCTACGGTGCCTTGATGATGTTCGCATCCGACATCAGTTTCCTGAATAGGATGGGTATTACATTCGTCTCGATTGTCGGTATCATGACGTTGATGACGATATTGAAGCCGCTCAAAGAACCTTACAAATTGGAGACGGCCACGACGATTGATTTACGGTGGTCAAAGTCCGCAATCGTACTGGGCGTTATCGTCGTCATTTCGGTGATCGCACTGTACATACATTTTTGGGACTACACGACGCCAATGTTTGAAGGAATGTTCGGCGGCTAGAAACCGTACAAAAATTACACACACAAAGAGCCGGGTGACTCGGGGGGCTAATGCCCCCAGCTCGCATGACAATGCCCGCTGTGTTGCTGCGCAGAACGGCCGGTGAAGACTAAACACTGAATATGACCGCGAGATCTTCGCTGCTCGTATCGACAATACGAAAACGTTTTAACAGGCCGCGATAACGAGAATCCTCGCAAAAGTCCTTAAACCTCATTGACGACTCGATGTCCAATGAATTCGTCGTAATAAAAATAATTTCCGATTGATGATGCGCTGGTATTTTTAATAATGTTGACGCCAAATGATCTTCCGCACAAAGGTCCGCAAAGGTTAAACGTTGCAAAACTTGGTCTTGCGCCGGGAAACCCAATGGGGCAAAAACAAAATCCTCAGGGGCTTTGTTCGTTGCGAAGAATATATTGCCTTCGCTTCGTCTCACCCAATCGGATACGAACGTCGCTGCAAAACTTACAGCCAACTCGAAATTTTCCCGGTGTGCATCATTTGTCTCCCCTTCGTGATAAAGATCGAGGATAATGGTACAGTCTTGATTTTGGTGCCATTCACATTGCCGAACAACGGGCGCCTGATGCTTGGCGGACGCACGCCAATGAATCCCCTTTTTGGTATCACCGGACTGCCAAGGCCTAACGCCGAAAAAGTCGCCGACTTGCCGACTCGGTTGTTGACGCAAACGCTGTTGACTTTCGTTGGATTGCCGGCGCTGGGCTGTCCAACGACTCGACAGTTTTCCGATTTTGGGATAAACAAAAAATTCGTTTCTCTTTTGTTTTGGTTCCTGCTCGAGTCGGCTTTGGAAAAATCCGAAAGGGAACCGAGTGGTGATTTGAACGTGTCCGAACCGATAGCGTCCTCTTTGCGGAATGTTGCCGGCATAGGTTTGTTGTCGTGTTTGGCCATTCGGAACATAACTAAAATAGACGGCGGGTTCGTAGTTCTGTTCTTGTTGCACTAATCCGCTTTCGGAGACTCGGCGGATTCGGTCAATGACAACAAGTCCCCAACAGGACAGGGACAATCGTCTGCGAGGCCGGGAATTGGCAACTTCAATTCCGACGATAAAGGATTCGCCGGCAAAAATTTGAGCGGGAATGATCCGCCGGATGGAGATATTTCTTATTGTGCGGCGTCCCATCCGGTAAGCGAGTATTGCAGGAGCGAACAGGAATGAGGCGAAGAGAAGCATCGCATTGACTTCGCGGATTAATGACCCGACGAGCACTGCCAGAACAACGAAAAGATAAAAAAGACCTTCTTGGGTGATAGATGTTCTCATGGTGTCGTTCAGATTGTACCATGAAAACATGCTGGTTCGGTTGTACGTTTGTCAAAACCTTGTCGGCGTTTCTTCTTGAGTCGTCCCCTCTGATGCTTGACAAAATGATTTTCGTAAGCGATAATCCCTGACTCGATGCCCTTTCGTTGAGCAAACTTAACCCCGTACTTCCACAACATGAAATATCTCCACTTTGGCGTGCCGACAACAGGCAAAAAAAATTGGGTTGCCCACATTGCCGAACTCGGTGTCCACGTTACCGAACCAACTGCCGATCCGTTTGGAATCGAATGGCTTCAATTCGACTCGGATAGCCCGATGCATGAGGCAATCCGCACGAAACCTCACGTTGCATTTCAGGTCGAAGACCTTGCGTCAGCCGTTTCGGGTAAGACGGTTTTGCTCGCTCCAATGTCTCCGATGTCCGGCCTGACGATTGCTTTTATCGAGCATGAAGGAGCCGTCATCGAACTGTGCCAGATGGGTTAACGTTAAGGAGGTTCGGAGCCTATACTGCCGGTATTGCCCGATTACAGCCGAACGGTCGATCGGGTATCCCTTATATTGGCAACGTAAGCCTTGCATACATTTTTCGGAATAGTTCCAACGGCAACCCGACGACATTTGATTCGCTCCCTTCAACAATTTCAATCCAATCACGACAGTCTTGATAACCGAACGCCCCCGACTTCCCCTGCCATATTTCCGTATCGAGATACGATTCCAAGGCAGCGTCTGAAATCGGCTGCATCAAGAGATGAGTTGTGTCCGTTGACGACAATATCGTCGTTGAACGACTTTCCTTCTGCATAAGGCAAAGTCCGCTGAGCACTTGGTGTTTCTGTCCTCGGAGTTGTTTCAGGATAGTCCGGGCATCATTTCGGTCAATCGGTTTTTCGAGTATGCTTTCGCCGCATAATACGATCGTATCTCCGCCGAGTACAAGACCGCATGCGATTTTATCCGACACATCTTTCGCTTTTTGGAAAGCGAGCCGTTTGACGTATGCTTCGGGATTTTCACGGGGGCGTCGTCCGTCTTCGGCGCGGCCGTCCGGAACCATAATTTCGAATGCGAAGCCGGCCTCGGTCAAGAGACGGCTGCGTTGCGGCGAAGCACTGGCTAGAATAAGCGGTCGTTCGAAGGACATAAATTAAAAACAGCGGGACAAAAAAACAGCGGGCCTAAAAAACAGCGGGACTATAAGCCGGGTTCTGTTCTCCGGCCATTAAAGTATAAGGCCGGAGCGGCGATCATTTATCTAGGAGAACAGTTGCCTGTTCCCTCGAGCGGTCTACCCGGAGTTTCAATCGGCTCGGACAGCCTCACTCCTGCTTGACCTTGCTCCCGATGGGGTTTGCCATGCCGATCCGGTTACCCGAATCGCGGTGCGCTCTTACCGCACCATTTCACCCTTACCCGAGAGCCGCCGACACAGTCTCCGTCTCTCGGGCGGTATCTTTTCTGTTGCACTTTCCCTAACCTTTACAGTCGGCGGACGTTATCCGTCATCGTGTCCGAAAGAGCCCGGACTTTCCTCTCCTCCACATGAATAATTTCAAGGAAGCAGCGATCGCCCATCCCGCACACCCCATTATAACACAGCCGAATCAAATTTGCATAAAGTGAGCGGGGGGTTCGTCTCCCAATATCCCAACACGGCGTCCTTTTCGCTAACTTACACTGCGGACGTTGTATGCCCTTGCTATCTCCCAAGCAACAACGTTCTCCACAACAACGCTCGCCGCCGGGACAGCACAGACATCGCTCCGCTCATATACCGCCGGCATCGGCTGCTTCGTCGTCATATCAATCGACCCTAACGGTTTAAGCAATGTCGGAATCGGCTTCATCGCCGCACGCAGTATGATCGGCTGACCATTCGATATTCCCCCCTCAATCCCGCCGGCGTTGTTCGTTCTGCGGATAAAACCGGAACCGTCATTATGTTGCGGCCCGGCGGTATCGTATCCAATCGGGTCATGCATCGTCGAACCCAATGTTTGGGCCGAGGCAAACCCGAGGCCGATTTCAACCCCTTTGATCGCTTGGATCGACATAACGGCCTGGGCAAGTTGCCCGTCCAATTTATCGCTCCATTGAACATGAGAACCGAGTCCCATCGGCACGCCGAATGCCCGAACCTCAATGAGGCCGCCGACGCTGTCCCCGGCTTCGGCAACGCTGTCTATCATTTCTTTGAGTTCGGCATCCTTTTCGGGAAAACCCGTATAGAGTCCGCTCGCATCACGCCGCCGACGCAATTCTTCTGCCCTGAAATGGGTATCATCAGGTAATAGGAAGGTTCCAATGCTTTTGACAAACCCAATCACGGTAATCCCATGCTGTTGGAGTATCTGTTTTGCCAGTGCGCCGGCGGCGACTCGGCCTGCCGTTTCCCGAGCACTAGCCCTTTCCAAGATGGGGCGGATCGGAATACCGTATTTGATGGAGCCGGCCAAGTCGGCGTGTCCCGGCCTCGGTTGGGTAATGTCGGGTGCGGTGTCGATTCGGCAATCACTGTTTTTAATCCAAAGGGTCATCGGGGCACCGGTTGACATTCCCCGCCAAATACCTGTTAGAATCTCGACGGCGTCCGTCTCTATTTTTTGACGACCGCCGCGCCCATATCCCCCTTGACGACGTTGGAGTTCAGCGTTGATAAGGTCGGTATCGACGGTTATCCCGGCGGGGAAGTGTTCGATGAGCGCCAAAATACCTCGCCCATGAGATTCGCCTGCTGTTGAGTATTTCATAGTGGGAGTGTTTGATTACGATGGAGATTCCATTAACTTTTTTTGGGAAGTTGACGCCGCATCGTCCGATTCCATCGGCGGTTTGAGCAGCGGATAACCAAGAACATTCTTCTTGCTCGTCAATACATGCTCCGAAAAATCCTGCGAAAAGGTATGCCATAAACAACCGATTAACGCATCGCATGAGTCGGCATGATGCACCAACATCGCCTCCAACGACATCGGCGGCTTCGCAGCCCCCCAGTCGGCAAAACGTTGATGCGAAACAATAATATGCTCCAAATGCGATAGCACCATCGGCTCAATTTCCAATCCCTTCGCCGCTTCACGAAGAATATCCCGGCCAAGAATCGCATGCCCCATTAACTCGCCGGCAACCGAATGTTGCAGCGAACCAAATTCCGACTCGTACTCACGAACCTTGCCGATGTCGTGCAAAATCGCACCCGCAACAACGAGTTGCCGGGAAATCGTTTTTTTGCTTTCGGGATACATCTTGTGGTAATGATCAATGAGCGCAATCGCAATCTTCGTAACAGAAAGCGTGTGTTCCAAGAGACCGCCGAGGTAATTATGATGGTGTTGACGAGAAGCAACACCGAAAAGAATATGCTCACGGTGTTCCTTGAGTACGTGCAAAATGAGCGTGTATATCTTGGCGTTCCCGAGATGTTGTTTGGCCAAAGCGTGGAGTTCTTCCATCATCACTTCGGGTTTGATGGGAGCGGCGGGACGCAACAACACCGGATTGAAACCATCACGCGTATCGGCATCTTCGACAAGCCGGATTCGAATGATATCCAATCTCGGTCCGTGCACGGTGACTCGATAGATTGCCCGGAGTTTGCAATAGGAGCCTTGTTTAAGGGTTTTGATGTCTTTATAGACAGAGGTATCGGACCAAATGGGGAACTTAACGGCTTTCTTCGCATCGCGGAATGTTACCCAAAGGAAGGGTTTATCTTCTTTGGTTTTGGTCAATTCCTTCTCGGCGAGCAATGCAAAAACATCGGCCTCTTGGTTCGGCTCCAATTCGTGCAGGGGAACGATCATAGCGGTTAAGTGTACTCTGCGGCATGTAAAAAAGCAAGCGAGCACCGTTATGTTAAAACCGGTCGAGCATATCGCGATATTGATCGCGCTCCCGTCGGGTAACTTCGAGATCGAACACCAGATATTTCAAATCGAGACTCATTTGATTGAGAGAATCTTGGACATATCCGAGCATTCGTTGTCTGCGTTCGAGACAGTCGGCCAACCTATCGAGAACAGCATAAAAGTCAGGGCGGTACTCCGGGGGCAACGCATCCGTCAATCCCAGCAACACCGTAAGTTCATGCACTTCATGAGGTGCCTCTTCACAGCCTGATACGAAAACGGCGGAATCAGACGAAGGTGAATCTAAAACAACGGAGTGGGGAATCATGACAGAGCAAAAATTGTTCGTAATGAAAATACAATGTAAGTACGTCCATTCTACTTGACACTTGAGGAAAAACAACAAAAAATATCAAAAATAAGAGGGATTGTGTGTCGGCATCTTGGTATAAACAGAATGAAGCGGTTTTCTTTTCCTGTTTGCCCTGTTTTTCTATTTGGTCTATTTTGACAGAGGATCTCGAAAACCAGGGACTCAACACAGCCCGCAGGGTTCCACGTAAAATCTAGCCAAACGATAAACGCCCCAAAATGCCGTTGACAAAAGCCGCTGAGTCTTGGGTTCCAAATTTTTTCGCCAATTCTACCGCCTCGTTAATCGCTATCGGCTTGGGCGTGTCTGTGTAAAGAATTTCCGATGTTGCTAAACGCAAAATACTTCGATCCGTCGGACTCATTCGGATAAGAGTCCAATTTTGGGACAGTGCAGTAATCTGCTCATCGATCACACTGAGGTGCTCGATGGTGTTATGCAAGAGCAATTTTGCAAATTGGAGCAACGGCTCATGTCGAGGTAATTCCCTCTCGAAAAATGATTCGGCATGCCGTTCGAGGGAGCCGGGATTTAACTCTTCCTGATAGAGAACTTGGAACACGACGGTCCGCACCAAAGTTCGATTGGCAAACTTACCGGAAGGATAGTCTTCCGCAGTATTAATACGCTCCCGCATTGTTTGATTCTGTAATTTTTTTTAGTGTCCTTTACACGAAAACGCAACAAAAACATGATAACATCCTGACAGGCTTTTTGCAAGGCAATCTCCGACACGCCCCAAAACATTTATATCACACACCATACCCAATTATTTTATGGTATGATATCACCATGAATACCCAACTCGCTCCAACGTTCCAAGATGCCGAAAAACTTGATACCGCCGAAGACACTTTAACAAGCGGTATTGCGGACTTTATGTCGCAAAGCGGTTTTTCACAGTGTCATCTCGGGCTCTCCGGCGGACTCGATTCCGCCCTCGTTGCGTATCTTGCCGTCCAAGCACTCGGAAAAGAAAACGTTGTGTGCCTCATTTTGCCCTCACGATTTACCTCGCAACAATCACTAGACGACGCAGTTGCATTAGCCGAAAATCTCGGATGCCGACATGAAACAATCTCCATCGAACCGCTCTATGACGGTTTTATCAAAACTTTATCCCCCCTTTTCGGCAATCGTCCCTTTGACACCACAGAAGAAAATTTGCAAGCCCGAATAAGAGGAACTCTCCTGATGGCTTATGCCAACAAGTTCCATTCCATGCTTTTAGCAACAAGTAATAAAAGCGAACTGGCGATGGGGTATTGCACACTCTACGGTGATACATGCGGCGGACTGGCACCGATCGGCAATCTGTTCAAAACTGAAGTGATAGAACTTTGCCGGCGCATTAACGAAAAAAAACGGTTTTTTTCGGGCAACGATATTATACCGGCGGCGATTATATCAAAACCCCCGTCGGCAGAATTGCGACCGAACCAAAAGGATCAGGACACTTTGCCGCCCTACGAAGTGTTAGATTCGGTCTTACGGTTTCACTATACATCGCGTTTTGACGAGGCATCGCGTTTTGACGAGGAGACGTCGGCGAAGAAAATTGCCGAAACCCTCGGTGTGAAAGAGGAGTTGGCGGTGTCAATCTTTGCAACTGTTTCGGCGTCGGAATTCAAACGCCGGCAATTTCCGCCGGTCTTGCCATACGGTAAGGAACGGTAGCATTGGCATGCGAGCATTGGCATGCGAGCGGGGGGCGTTAGCCCCCCGACGAGAACCGACGCCGCCATCGTGCGCCGGGCATGTGGTATAATACCTCCCAATGAAGAAAACGTTGTTTCCCATCCCGAAAGACCTGCTCGCCGCTCTGCACGGAACAAACTCCGAAGACACCGTCCGGCAACTCGTACTCCAACAACTCGACTGCGACGACATCAAATTGGGAGCAAGCAGAAGCGACGCTCTCCACAAAAACATTCTCATCGAATTCAAACACAAAGTCGATTTGCAGAATCCCTACGAAAGAGCAAAAGTGCTGGCACAGGCTTTGTATTATTGCAACTCCCTTTATGTCGATGGACGCATCAAAGACGATGGAACCGGTCGCGTACCGCCCTACGTTGCCCTAATCGACCACGACAAATTCGTCTTTTACGAAAGGGAAAACCTCGAACCTATCTACAAAGATGTGACGCTGTTTCGGCAGGGAACGCCGTCTAGTCCCGACGAAGCGGTCATCGAAAAATGCCGGCACGTCGCGTATAACCAATACATTTTCGTCCACACCCCGGCAGATTTAGACAGCGCCGTCAGGAGATTGCGGGAAATCGTTCATTCGGAAATCCTCGTTGTCGATGACATTACAGAGTTTAACATTCTCCCGCTTTATTCTTCGTGGGGCAATAAGTTTGACAAATTTCTCAATGAGAAGGGAAAAGAAAACAAGCCGCATGTCTTCCGCAAGGATTGCCATGAAAAGGACAGCGATGCCGATAGGGAAATTTTTCTCATTGAGAGCGATTTGATAGGGCAGGAGTACATCACGGTTCAATTCAATTTGGATAATGAAGTGGCAAAGATTGAACGCTGTCCGAAGAGCAAATACACGGGGTTTTGGAGCCGGTGGAATCGCCTAAAAGACACCAAAAAGGAAAAAGCCATTTTCCAAAAGATTGCAGACCTATTCAAGATGGAAGCCCGGCGTATAAAAGGTCAATTCTACACGCCGCCCGAATTGGCACAGCACGGCTGGGCTTATCTTGAAAAGGAACTCGGTGAAAACTTTTGGTTCGACGGCACTTGGCGCATCTGGGATTGTTCTTGCGGTGAGGGCGGATTGGCAATCGGTGTGATTCCTCGTTCCGCTCAGCAATATACCTATCTTTCATCACTCGACGCGGGAGAGATTGATTTTGTCAAACGGCAACTGTCGATGTGTAAAAAGATTTGGCGGATGGATTTTCTTAATACGGAAATCGACAAATTCCCAGATGATGTCAAGAAGGATATGGCAAACCCGCATATTAGGTGGCTATTCTTTATCAATCCGCCTTACGGAGAGGGTTCAAGTGGGAAATCGTCTGCCGATCCCGAATGGCACAAAAAAGGCGTGTCAAAATCCATAGTTCAACGGGATATGAAACTTCACAATATGTCCGTTGAAAGCAAAGAGAAGTATGCGCAGTTTCTTTTCCGCATTGAAAAAGAATTCAGAGGAAAGTACGTTTTGGGTTCTTATACTACGATGAAAGCGTTTGTTACGAAAGGATTTGCAAAATTGCGCAAATTTTGGCGACCGGTTTTTAAGGGCGGGTTCATTTGCTGTGCTAACAAATGGCATCAGGGCAAAGGAGCATTTCCCAGTGCTTTTTCGGTGTTTGATTGCCGCGAAAAGGGACGCTGGGAAAAAATGGAATACGACATTTTGGAATACAAAAAGGGAAAAGCAAGAGGCGTATTCAAAGGAAAGAAAAGTTTTGTCCAAGAAGACCCCAGCCGCAGTTTTCGCAAACATTTTTTTCAGAACGAGAAATTGTTGTCAGAAGAGTTAACAGTCGTTCAGGCAAACGGACTGAAAGCGTACAGCGGGATTTCTCCGATGGGCAATACCAGACCGAAGGGAACATTGGCATGTGCCGGTATGATTTCACCTTACTTGAGGATGCAGAG
>Ga0099364_10004614_pt1 | contig 20827 bp, 16 predicted proteins | sample TergutTh196P3_FD_73070 | JGI IMG/M metagenome (GOLD analysis project Ga0099364, IMG submission 73070) | Microcerotermes parvus P3 segment gut microbial communities from Pointe-Noire, Republic of the Congo - Th196 P3 | ecosystem: Host-associated > Arthropoda: Insects > Digestive system > Gut ... | reverse complement strand
CAATAGGTAAGCCTACCGTGTCTAAAGGCGAATACAAAATACTTAAACAGGAGGAGTATTTAAAGAAATTTGAATTTTTCATTAATGACTTGAAGGATGAAACCAAAGAAAGATTTGTAAATTTTCTTGGGGGTGACGACGGCAACCATGATATTATTCCAGTTTTCGCTTATGAAACTGTTTGTGAAACTAACAGTTGCAGTGATTGCGAATGGGAATGTACAAATAAGAAACGGGAGGAATAATTATGTTCCGGATTGGAAAAATACAACGGCTGACCGCTAAACTAAATCAATGGCGTAATGAATATTATAATTTAAACGCTCCGACAGTAACAGACGCGGTGTATGACCGTACTATTGACGAGCTGCAGCGTTTAGAAAAAGAAACCGGTTTCAGCCTGAGCAATTCACCAACGCAAACGGTAGGTTATGAAGCAGTTGACAGTTTAGAAAAGACTATCCATGCTATTCCATTGCTTTCGTTGGATAAAACCAAACAAACAGAAAACCTTATGCGTTTCATCGGTTCACAGCGAGTTTTGCTAATGCATAAATTAGACGGATTGACGCTCAAACTCGAATATGAGAACGGCTCACTTGTCCGAGCCTCCACTCGCGGAAACGGCGGCGAAGGCGAGGTAGTTACTCACAATACCACAGTTATAGAAGGTATTCCTAAGCATATTCAATATGCTAACCGACTGGTAGTAGTAGGCGAAGTGTATATAACCAAACCTGCGTTCGAATCTTTAAAAGATAGCCTTCGCGACAGTTCCGGCAATTCATATAAGAATGCGCGTAATATGGCGGCGGGTTCTATTCGCTGTTATGACACAGGTGCTTGCGCCGGGCGCGGACTCGTGTTCTCTGCGTTCAGCGTAATTGAAGGATTAGACGAACATGGAGAATCAACAGTCAGTAAATCCTGCAAATTAAGAGCTTTAGAAGTTTTAGGCTTTTCTGTATGCAAATATATTCTGCCGGATATAAACGTAACTGAACAAATTATATTAAACATTATTTACAATATGCAAAAAATAGCTGAAAACGACGGTTTACCTATTGACGGTATTGTTGTAACTTATGACGACATACCTTATTCAATTTCATGCGGACGGACCGGGCATCACTATAAAGACGGCATTGCTTACAAGTTTGAAGATGAATTATACGAGACTATTTTACGAGGTATTGAATGGCAGCCGTCGCGCACAGGAGAATTATCACCCGTTGCTTTATTTGATTCGATAGAAATTGACGGTTGTGAAATATCAAGAGCCAGTCTGCATAATCTCAGTTTCATCAAAGAACTGGAGTTGATGCCGGGATGCCGGATTCTTATCAGTAAACGGAACATGGTTATTCCGCATGTCGAAGAAAACCTTGACCGCGACCGATTTAATGCTTTAGAATTATACCCTATGCACTGTCCATGCTGCGGTGAACAGACAAGAATAGATACAGACGGAGCGGCTGAAACACTTCACTGTGATAATATGCAATGCTCGGCTCAAAAGCTGCGCCACTTCGTACACTTCGCAGGTAAAAAAGCAATGGATATTGAAGGATTATCCGAATCTACCTTAGAAAAGTTTTTTAAGAAAGGCTGGCTCCGCGATTTTATTGATATTTATTGTTTAGACGGGCACGTTAAGGAAATTATCCAAATGGAAGGATTCGGCGAAAAATCATGGCAGCGACTTTGGGATGCCATTCAACGCAGCCGTAACACAACATTTGAAAAATTTCTTGTAGCCGTTGATATTCCCATGATTGGCAGAACTGCGAGCCGCGAATTATGCCGACGTTTCAACGGCGATTTGAATAAATTTGAAGCCGCTGTGTATGACGGATTCGATTTTACACAGCTTGATAATTTCGGGCAAGTGCTGCACGATAACATTTGATGCGGGCAGACTCGTGTATACGATGAAGATTATAAGCTAAAAATAAATAAATGGAAAATAATAAAACAAAAAAATTTTATTTCGGACAGGTATGGCAAGTTTACGGAACTAATTCTGTCGAAGTTCCCGAAGATAAGTGTTTTATGGATACAATGGAAATTGATATTGGTTTCGCTAATCTGATTGTAGAAAAATACTTTACCCTTTGCAGATGTAAAATCCGGTAGAAGTATATAAAAATTCCAATTTATACAATAGCTTAAAAGGAGGTTGACGACAGATTAAATAAATCTACTAAAAACCAATAAAAGCTATTGACAAAAAGCAGAAAACATGGTATAATATACATGAGGTGATAACATGAAATATTATACGATAGGACAGTTTTCCGAAAAAGTAGGGAAAAGCATACAGACATTAAGATTGTGGGATATAGAAAATAAATTAAAACCGCACCATGTAACAGACGGCGGGCACAGGTATTATTCAGAAGAACAGATACATGAAGTTCTGAAAATACCATTAAAAGTAAAAGCACGTAAAACAATCGGATATTGCCGGGTGTCAAGCTATAAACAAAAAGATGACCTTGAACGGCAAGAAGAAAATATAAAAGCATATATGTATGCAAAAGGCTATTCATTTGAGATGATAACAGACATAGGAAGCGGAATCAACTATAATAAAAAAGGATTGAACGAACTTCTCGACCGTGTTGTAAATTATGAAATAGAGCGAATAGTGGTAATGTATAAAGACAGGCTATTACGGTTCGGATTTGAACTTGTCGAAAATTTATGCAGTAAATATGGTACGGAAATCGAAATAATAGAGCAGACAGAAAAGACGGAAGAACAAGAATTAGTCGAGGATTTAGTACAAATAATCACAGTATTCAGTTGCAGGCTGCAAGGAAAACGGGCACACAAGGCTAAAAAATTAATAAAGGAGTTGTTGGAAAATGATAACGGCTAAAAAAGTTAGGCTGCTTCCGACAACAGAACAGGAAGAACAGCTCTGGAAAAGTGCGGGAACGGCACGGTTTGCATATAACTGGACGTTGGATAAGCAGATACAGCACATGAAGAAAACGGACAAGCTGAATAAAATTAAAGATAATGACTTGAGAAAAGACTTAACGCAGTTGAAGCATACAGAGGAATACGCATGGCTGTATGAGGTAAGCAATAATGTGGCGAAACAGGCGGTAAAAGACGTGTGCGAAGCTATTGACAGGTTTCACAGAGAGAGTAAGAAGCATGGATATAAATACAGAAAGTCGGCAATAAAAAGCGGACGCGAGCTTGATTTCACGGACTTTGAGAATTTTCCGAGATTTAAGAGCAAACGCAGGTCAAAAGTGTCATTTTATCACGATACGGAGAAATTGAAAGTATATGAGGCGGAAGCGCATTTAGAGAAAGTCGGCAGGGTAAAATTAGCCGAACACGGCATGATACCGATAAGCGGAAAATATACAAACCCGCGAATAACGCATGACGGTAAGTATTGGTATATATCAGTGGGGACAGAACAAGAGTTTGAAAAGCCAGAACTTACTGGCGAAACAGTTGGAATAGACTTGGGAATAAAAGAGCTTGCGACCATTTCAAGCATAGAGAAGCCTATAGAAAATATTAACAAGACAAAAGAAGTTCGCAGATTGAAGAAAAAATTAAAACGCAAGCAACGGCAAATATCAAGAAGATATGAACAAAATAAAAAACCAACAGGAAAGAGAGGTGAAAACCGTTACAAATTCAGCAAGACTAAAAACACAAAAAAATTAGAGCGTGAGACAAAACTGATACACCGCAGATTAAGTAATATCAGATTAAATCATATACATCAGGCAACAAATATGATAGTGAAAACCAAGCCGTCAAGGATTGTTGTTGAGGATTTGAATGTATCAGGCATGATGAAGAACAGGCATTTATCAAAAGCTATAGCGGAGCAGGGATTTCATAGGTTTATTTCGATATTGAGTTATAAATGCGAAATGAACGGCATTGAGTTAATCAAAGCAGATAGGTTTTATCCGTCAAGTAAAAAGTGTTCATGTTGCGGAGAGATTAAGAAAGATTTGAAGTTAAAAGACAGAGTTTTTGTTTGTCCAAACTGCAGCATCACGATTGACAGAGATAAAAATGCTTCAATGAACCTTGCGATGTATATAGCATAGATAATATTTATATAAAATACTGTTCGTTACGCAGGAATTTAAGCCTCTGGAGTGTCACATCAAACTGTAGTAGCTTTGGCAAGGCAGGACACGGTGAACGAGGAATAAATCTCTAATTATATTAGTTCTTAGTAGATTTTTTGTAACGGCAATAAAAATGACTGTTTCCCAAATAACAAACAATTCGATTTATTCTTTAGGATTATATGAGAATAAGGAAAATAAATCTAATAATTACGATTTTCTGTCCTTGCTCATAAATGCCGCAAACAATCAGGCTTCTGTCAGCGATATTTCACATCTAATGATGAAAGAAAAGCCTGAACCTCCGGACATAAATAAAATGTCTGATTCAGAATTTAAGGATATGTTGATACGCAAACATGAATTTATGAAAGAACGCGGAGCTAATGCAGGCGGCTTCCCCGACCCTTCGATGTTGTCCGATGAAGAAATTTCCGATTTGAAAGTAAAAATGCAGGAAAGGCATGAACAAAAGCGTGATATGATGGAAAATGGAATTATGCCGCATATACCTTTTCTGCAAAGATTCGACAGTTCGGACACAACTCAAGAACTAATCGAAGCAGGAGGCATCCAAATCAATTTAATGCAGTTATTATTAAATTTGATGTCAAATGATTCAAATAACAGCGATAAAAACGATTGGTTCACCGCCGCGCAATTTCAAAACAGTTTAAGTTCTTTTGTGAATACCGCTGATTATTTGTCTTTTCGCAACCTAAATCAAAATCGGGCTTAGCGGTAAAATAAGAAACGCCGATAATAAGAACAAACTGACTAAAAATAAGCGTGTTAATTTTTATTAATTTAACGGCATCAAATAATCGCTAAAGAATTTCTCCTTGTATTTTTTAAAATGCTGCGGTACATGAGAGCCGCGGCATTTTATATTTTTTATATTAGAATAAAAAATTTTATTTATAAAATTCAGTTAAAATTCAGACAGAAAACATACAGACTTCAGATAAGCAGTGTAAAATATATGTAAAATAAAAAGAGAGGTGATGTTAGCAAATGTTGGAACAAAAATACCGAAGCGAACTGAAGCTGTATATTAATATTGCCGACTGCATGGAACTCCGTTCAAGACTGCGGCATATAGCGAGTCCCGACCCTAACGCGGCGCAAGACGGCTGTTACAAAATACGAAGTTTGTATTTCGATAACTATGCCGATAAAGCTGTTACCGACAAACTTTCGGGGCAGAGCCGGAGAGAAAAATTCCGGTTAAGATACTATAACGACGATATTTCTTTTATACGGCTTGAGAAAAAAAGTAAGATGAATAAAGGCTGTTATAAGGAATCCGCCGTAGTTACGTTCGAGCAATGCCAAGAAATATTAAACGGCTATTATAACAGTTTACTTTCGCAGGAAACACCGCTGCTGTCGGAACTATACTCCAAAATCCGCTGTCAGAATTTAAGACCGCGAATGATAATCGATTATATAAGGGAAGCGTATGTTTACGCAGCCGGAAATGTACGGATTACCATTGACAGCGATATTAAATCAAGCAGCAATACAACGGACTTTCTAATTCCCGATATACCCACAATCCCATCGGCGAACGCGATTGTTCTGGAGATTAAGTTTGACGGATTTCTTCCGGATATAATCAGAGAAATGATTCAGTTAAACAACCGGCAAACAACAGAGTTTTCAAAATATGTTGTTGCGCGGCTCGTATAAAAAATACAAAATAAAAATAAAAAAGGAGTTTTTATCATGTTGGAAAATATTATGAATTTCAGTTTTTTGGAAAAAGCAAGCACTCTGTCAATACCCGATATTTTAGCCGCGCTTGCGATTGCGTTCACTCTGGGCTTGTTTATCCTTTTCGTCTACAAAAAAACTTTCAGCGGCGTAATGTACTCGCAGTCTTTCGCCGTGTCCATTGTAGCAATGAATTTAGTCACCTGCCTCATAATTATAGCGGTAGGGTCGAATCTCATCACCGCGCTCGGTATGGTCGGCGCGCTGTCGATAATACGTTTCAGAACGGTAATAAAAGAGCCGCTTGACCTTGTATATTTATTCTGGTCAATAACAATCGGCATAATCGTCGGCGTGGGGCTTATCCCTCTCGCGGTAATCGGGTCAATCGCAATCGGGTTATTCCTGTTTGTATTCGTAAACAGAAAAAGTACGGACACTCCCTATGTCGTGGTTGTAAACTGCAATGATGAAAACGCGGAAACAGGTTCTTTGCGCTTAATAAAAGAAAAAACTAAAAAACATATAATCAAGTCAAAGTCTGTATCAAGAAACGGAGTGGAGCTTACCGTCGAAGTTCGCTTAACTGATGCTGGGACAAAATTTATCAACGAGCTTCTAAGCGTTTCCGGTGTATCGAACGCGGTATTGGTAAGCTATAACGGCGATTTTTATATGTAAACCGCAAATTATAAAAAGGAGCGTAAATTTATGATAAACAGTAAACATTTCAATAAAATTATCGCTTGCGCCGTTGTGTTCGCGTTAGCGTTCAGCGTATTAATTGTATATGCTTCAAATAATTTTGATTCGACGAATATTCCCGAATATCAAAAAAGAATGTTTAACGGGGAAATCGTTTCAATAGATATTCGGGTTGACGGCGATGACTGGCAGAATTTATTAGAAAATGCCGAAGAAAAAGAGTATATATCCGGCGAAGTTACGATAAACGGCGAGATTTTCAGCGGTATTGGAGTACGGACAAAGGGCAATTCAAGCCTTGAAAAAGTAGCCGAATCGGAAAGCGACAGGCACAGCATTAATATCAAGTTCAATAAATATGTAAAAGGACAAACATATTACGGATTGGACACACTCTGCCTTAATAATATAATGAGCGACCCGACTTATATGAGGGAATATCTCTCATACGAAATCATGAGTTTTATCGGAGTGCCTTCCCCTTTGACAAACTATGCAAAAATCACGGTAAACGGCGAGGACTACGGATTTTTGCTGTTGTTGGAAAGGTACGACCAAGCGTTTTTGGACAGGGTTTACAGTACAACGGCAGGGCATTTATATAATGTAAAAAAAGAAAGAGGCGAAGCCGAAAGCACGGGTGGCGGTTCGTTAGTCTATGCCGGAAGCGAAATAAGCGGTTATTCTTCGATTTCTGACAATGCCGTTTTCAGCAAAACAGACGAATCCGATATGCAGCGCGTGATTACGGCTTTGAAAAATTTAAACGACGGCGCGAATCTTGAAGAATATTGGGATGTAGACGGAATACTCCGGTATTTAGCCGCTCATACGGTCATTGTCAATCTTAACAGTTATATATCAGACGACCAGCAAAATTTTTATCTCTATGAACGCGACGGGAAAATTACTGTTTTGCCGTGGAGCTATCATCTGGCGTTCGGCGGGAATATAAGCTATAATTCGGAAGCGTCGGCGGTTGTAAATTTACCGATAGATACCCCGGTTTACGGCGTGGCTATGGAGGAACGACCGCTTTTAGATGTGCTGCTTGCTCTTCCGGAATATAAAGAAAAATATCATGAATATCTGCGCCAAATCACAGAGGGATATTTCGACAGCGGATTATTTGAGCAGACCATCAGCGAATTAGACGCTAAAATCGGCGAATATATAAAAACCGATGTTTCGGGCTTTCACACATACGAACAATATCAAATCTCTTTGTCTAACCTGATTGAACTCGGACATTTACGCGCAGAGAGTATTACAGGGCAGCTTAACGCGGTAATCCCCGCTACAACAGACGGACAAAGGCTTAATAATTCCTCTTTGGTCAATACCTCGTTCTTAAATGCTTTCTCTTATGAAAGCAGATTATTCAACGGGGAAGTTGCGTCGGTTGAAATTTTGATGGACGAAACTGAATGGCAGGCATTTCTCCGTAACGCGCAGTCGAAGGAATGGTATGCTGCCGACGTAATTATTAACGGGGAACTATTTACTAACATCGGCGTGAGGACAAAAGGCAATTCGAGCCTTTCACAGTCGGGGGGCGGACGTTCCGGCAGTGGCGGCAATTCACGGTACAGCCTGCAGTTTAAGATGGATAAATTCGTAAAGGGACAGACATATTACGGACTTAACGTGTTCTGCGTAAACAACATGATGGGCGACGCCACTTATATGAAAGATTATATAGCGTATGATATTATGAATTATATCGGCGTGGCAACCCCGCTTACGAATTACGCGAAAGTCATGGTAAACGGCGAAAATTACGGCTTCGGCGTGATGCTTGAACGGTATGACAAGACATTTATGGACAGAGTTTACGATACGTTGGACGGGTATTTATACAGCGTAAAAATACAAATGGGACAGCGTGATAATTTTATGGAGTTCGGGCGGTCGATGGACGAATCGAATAATCAGCAAATGCCCGACAGAAACGAGCAGAGAAACAGCCGCGGCAATATGGGCGGCGGCAGAGGCGGATTCGGCGGCTCGAACGGCGGCAGCCTTGTTTATACGGGCGATGAACTCCGGAATTACAGTTCAATATTTGACAATGCCGTATTCGGCACAAGAACAACCGAAGAAGATATGCAGCGCGTAGTTACGGCAATCAAAAATCTCAACGAAAGAACAGAACTTGAACAATATTGGGACGTTGACGGAACTTTAAGGTATTTCGCGGCGCATACGGTCGTCGTAAATCTTGACAGCTATGTTTCAAATATGCAGCAGAATTATTATCTTTACGAAGCGGGCGGCAAAGTGACAATCCTGCCGTGGGACTATAACCTTGCGTTCGGTGGGTTTCAAAGCGGCAATGCGTCAAGTTTTGTAAACTTCCCGATTGACACGCCTGTCAGCGGCGCGAACATGGAGGACAGACCACTGCTTAACGTATTATTAGAAATACCTGAATACAAAGCAAAATACCATGAGTACCTGCGGGAAATCGCAGAGGGATATTTTTTCAGCGGCTTGTTTGAGCAGACAGTTCGCGAGTTAGACGCGAAAATAAATGAATATGTAAAAAATGACGTTAATACGTATTTCACTTATGAGCAGTATGAATCGGCATTGCCCGTATTTATTGAACTGTGTATGTTAAGAGCGGAAAGCATCGCCGGACAGCTTGACGGAACGGTTCCCTCTACGACAACCGGTCAGGCGCAAAATTCAAGCGCGCTTATAAATGCTTCGCATCTCAATATGTCGGCTCTCGGTTCGATGATGGGCGGCGGTATGGGCGGTAATCTGCCAAACATGATGCCTGAATGGAATTTTGACGGGCAAATGCCAAATATACCGGGCAGAGGTAATCAGGACAGGTTCGGTTTCCCCGATGGTATGCCCGAAGATATGGAAGATTGGTTCGGCGGGCAAATGCCAAATATACCGGGTGATAGTCGGGGCAGCGGCAGACAACAACCAAATATGCCGGGTAGAGATAATCAGGACGGGTTTAATTTCCCTGATGGTATGGAAGATTGGTTTAATAATGAGTTTCCAAATATACCGAGCGAAAATAATCCCGGAGGATTTGATTTTCCTGATGGTTTCCCAAATAATTCTGAGGATTGGTTCGATGGACAAATGCCAAATACGCCGAACGGCGGCAATCAAAGCGGTAGCAGACAACAATCCAATATGCCGAGAGGGTAAAAATTATATTGTCTTACAGAAATAAAAGTGACAATTTATATTTAAAAAACAGACGAGGAGAAAATAAAATGAAAAAACTAAAAATGGTTGTATTCGGCGGTTTCGTATTTACTGCACTACTTTTTTTATTAGTCGGTTGCGGAAAATCAGATGACTTTGCTAATTTCAATAGTAGTGAAAGTCTTGACGCAGATGGTTTATGGGACGGCGTAAAAGCTCTTGATTATGTAGAAATGTTCGACTATCAGGCGTTAAATATTCCCGCTGACGTTCATCAGGTTTCGGATTATGACATTCAAAATACGCTCAATGAGGAAATACTACCCGATTATATTACATTAAATTACGTCACAGACCGTGCAGTAAATGACGGAGATACGGTCAACATAGATTTTATCGGAAGTATAGACGGCGTTGAATTTGACGGCGGTTCTACCGACGGCATGGGAGCGGAGGTTATTATCGGTGTAACAAACTATATTGATGATTTTTTGGAACAGTTGATTGGTCATTCGCCCGGTGATGCCATAAATGTAGAAGTCACATTCCCTGACGATTACCATGAACAGTCTTTGCAGGGTCAAGACGCGGTATTTGTTACGATTATAAATTTCATCGTTGATAAAAAAACGCCGGAATTAACCGATGAATTTGTTTCAGAAAACTTATCCGCTGTTTATGGTTGGATAACCGTTGATGAAATGATGGAAGATATACGGTCAACTCACCAAAAAAATGCTGTAAATCAATATATCAATGAATATTTGAAAACTAATGTTATTATTAAATCTATACCTGAGCAAATAATTAAATATCAAGAAAAAGCAATGATAAATTATTATCAGGAAGAAGCGGACTATTACGATATGGAACTTGACGAATTGCTTAGCTTGTATGGATTGCCCGACTCGGATAATTTGATAGCATCTTACCGGGAAGAAATCACAAAAGAGGCGACATATTCGCTTGTATTACAAGCAATCGCGGAAGATGTCGGTATTTCCGTAGGCAGCCAAGATTTAGCCGAATATTTTATGGAATATTACGGAACAAGCGATTATACTTCGTTTGAAGAACAATATGGTCTACCTTGGTTGAAGCAGTTTGTACGTAATCAAAAAGTTCTTGACTATATTATAGAAAAAGCCGTTTTTGAATAAGTTAGAGCAAAATTAATTAAATTAACAAGAAAAAGACTTTAAATTGTGATATAATATAAAGCATGAACGAGGTGATATAAGTATGGGAAAAATATTGATATGCGATGATGAAGCGGGGATTCGGACGGTGATTAAGAGATACGCCGAGTTTGAGGGGCATGAAGTCACCGAAGCGGGCGACGGCACCGAAGCGGTTAATCTGTGCCGCGAAGAAAAATTTGATATTATCATCATGGATGTTATGATGCCCGAAATGGACGGTTTCACGGCTGTGAGAGAAATACGTAAAACTTCAGATGCTCCCGTTATAATGCTCTCTGCAAGGGGCGAGGAATATGACAAAGTTTCAGGATTTGAAGCGGGCGTGGACGATTATGTCGTCAAGCCGTTTTCGTCAAAAGAAATTATGCTGAGAATAAACGCTATACTTCGGCGGGTTATTAAAAATGCCGCCGAAGTCCCCGAAGAAGGCGGTCATGTTATCTACGAAAAAGAAGGCTTCAAGGCAGACATGACCGCATATAAAGTGTTCATAGACGGTGTTCAGGCAAACATGGCTCCCAAAGAATATGACTTGTTATTTTTTCTGATACGAAACAAAAATATAGCCGTCCCGCGTGAGAAAATATTAACGGAAATATGGGGATTTGATTATTACGGCGACGACAGGACACTTGACACGCACATGAAACTGCTCCGTAAATCGCTCGGAGAGTACGGTCGTTTTATAACGACTTTGCGCGGATTGGGGTATAGGTTCGATGGATAGATTAAAGCTGAAATGGCGGATATTTGCGTTTCTGCTCGGATTCTGCGCCTTGCTGCTCATAATCTTATGGCTGTTTCAGACCGTCTTTTTAACGGATATGTATAAATTTATCAGAACAAGGGAGATACAGCAGGCAGTCAGTCTTGTAGGGCAGAATATAGAAAGCCCTGAACTTCCGGCTATTCTTAGGGAGCTTGAAGCGGACAAAGAGATTATAGTGATGCCCGCACATGATTTTGCGCCTCCGCAGCGTATTATTGACAGCCGGATTATCGCAGAGGTTCGGGGCGGTCGCGACGAGCGCGGCAGGGCAAGGTTTGAAACAATAACGCAGACGGAAGATTTTATTTTGCGTGACGGAATCACGCTATCATTAACATTTTTCGCAATTATTACGCCTGTAGAAGCTACAGTTTCGACGCTGCAAACGCAGTTATATATCATAACGGGCGTAATGATTCTGCTCGCCGTTTTAATCGCCGTTATTATATCGAGGCGAATATCAAGACCGATTGAAGCCCTGAACAAAAGCGCGAAAGTATTGGCGGGCGGCAATTATGACACGCATTTTTACGGCAGGGGTTTTCTTGAAATAAAAGAGCTGTCGGACACGCTGAATACGGCGGCGGCTGAGTTATCGAAAGTCGAAGGCTTACGCAGGGAGTTGATGGCTAACGTATCACACGATTTGCGGACGCCGCTTTCTCTCATATATAGTTACGCCGAGATGATGCACGATTTCCCGCGTGAGATTACGCCAAGTCAAACGCAGACAATCATGGACGAAACAAAGCGTTTGACTTCACTCGTAAACGACATTCTTGATATTTCACAGCTTGAAACGAGAGGAATCGAGCTTAAAAAATCGGATTTTTGTCTTACGGAAAGCATAGCGCAGACAATCAACAGGACGGTTGAGCTTATTAAAAAAGACGGTTATATCATAGATTTTGTGTACAGCGATAATGTTTATGTCAATGCGGACGAAGTAAAAATCACGCAGGCGTTTTATAATCTCTTAATCAACGCCGTTAATTACTGTGGCGCGGATAAGCTGATAACAGTTCGGCAAAGCGTTTCGGGTGGTTATATTAAAATCGAAGTAACAGACAACGGAGAAGGCATTTCGCCCGATAATCTGCCGTATGTATGGGACAGGTATTACACGGCGGATAAAAAGCACAAACGCCCCGTTACGGGCACGGGGCTTGGTTTGTCGATTGTGAGAAAGATAATAGAAATGCACGGCGGCAGATACGGTGTTGAATCGCAAGTACACAAAGGCAGTACATTTTGGTTTGAGATTAGTTTAAAATAAGCGGGTGCATGAAGCGTCCCGCTTTTATTGTTCAGCAAAAATTCAGTTGAAAATCACGCAAAATTCAGATTCAGGATATATAATATTAATGCTCCCTTTTCTTAGTTTAGCTTATGACTTTATAAAGATTTAACTATATCTTATTTACAAATAGAATATATGGACACACGCAAAATTGCCGCTTTTTATTTTCCCTTCACGGTAAAAGCGGCAGTTTTCATTTTAAAATTCAAATATATCAATATAAATCTTGTTTTTTTAAAATATTCAGAAAAAAATCAGACAGACTTCACGCGAAATTCAGAAAGGGATTTTATAATATGGATAACGGTTTACAAATGAATCGTAATAATAAAAAAAAGAGGTATTATTTATGAAGATTTTTGAAAAAGTCAAAACAGGAAAACCGCATTTACTCATAGTTCTAATTTTATGCGTCGTTGCGCTATCAACGCTTATTGCCGCCGCTTTACCTAATCAGCTTAACGATAATGAAAATAGAACAGAACCGCTTACCGAAGCAGAATTTGAAGAAACAGCAGCAAACAATATAAGCGCACAAAGTCAACAAGACGTTATTGCTAATGATTTACCGGAGTTTTCCGATGAGCAAAAATTCGCAATACAATCAATTTTAGAAGAACGCTTGGCGCGTGATTTAGCCGAAGGTGAACTAACGGAAGAACAGCATGATGCTATCGTACTCAGTTTCAGCCATTTTCCTCAAAACCAATTACCTAAATCGGAATGTCCGTATGCAGATATGCAGGACGAAATAATTACATTGGAGCAATACCATTTTATCCTTGCGGTAAATATCGCATTAGCAGATGAGATAATCTCACAGGAGCAATATGACGGAATATTCGCTATACTTACATAAATATTTTTTGAAACCGGGGATATTGATATTATATTCCCGGTTTTTCTATGCAAATATTCAGTTAATGTTCAGACTATCATCAGCTAAAATTCAGAAACAGATGGTATAATAAATAAAAGTCGTTTAATTGAAGATGAAAATAAACTACCAGATTATTTTTCCTCCTCACTTTTTGACTTAATGATTCCGTTGGCGGTGGCTTCCACTATAATAAGGTCATTGTCAGTAACTCCATCAAGCAGATTTTCTATCTGCCTGCGCCTTGTGCTTTTTTCAGGCATTACACCCGGATAGAAAAACTGGTCAACAGAAATGTCGAACAAGGTAACGAGTTTATAAAAGATTTGCAGGCTCGGATGCTGTCCCTTATTTTCAATATTAGTGAGATAGCGGGGGTCAATGTGGATTTTTCCGGTTGCTTCCTCTCTTGGCATGCCCTGTTTAAGACGGGCAGCCTTAATTTCCTGACCCAATGCTCGAAAATCATATAATTCATTCTTATTACGCATACAAAACCCTCCTATATAATTTTACGGTTCCTATTTTAATTTTTACAGGGTTTGTAAAACGTATATGTAGGTCTTGTGGTTCATATAGGAAACACAAAAAAATTTACTGCTGTGCGGCAAATAAAAAAAAGCCGCAGCACAGCAGGAGTTTTTCGCGCTTAAAATCAATGCGAATATAAACCGGCGGCTTTATTAATAACCGCCGGTTTTGTTTTCAGATACTAATTTTACGGCGGCATATATGGAGGTATTGCCGTGTTCTTAATTTACATTCGATATATTTATACTTTATTCTACTTGTTAAAAAAATTTTAATTTTTAAAGAAGATAAGTATATCTATGAATATGGTTTTGCAGATTACACAATAGGAATAAGCGCAGCTTGCCGGCAAAAGAGTTCATTGATATATAAATTTGAAATTGAAATAAGTGATTATAGACCGCCCGACAGAGGGATTACATATAGAGAACTGAATACCAAAAAAGCCGCAATCCTCATAGGGGGTTGCGGCTTTTTTGATTCGACAAATTATTATACAATCCATAATATTTCCAATAATTATTACGGCGTTTTTATCTCATGCGCGGCTGATTCTGTCAGTATGCGCGTTTTTTTATTTCATCAGATAACGCATAAATCTCTTAACGGCAGACCCCGCTGCCGTTCGCCGCCGTTCATTTTTGATTTTAACGCAATACACAAAAAATCAAAAATCGAACGGAGGAAAATTTTTAATGAAAAATTTTAATAACAGCGATTACGCGCTGAACAAGAAGAACACGGAAGCGGTTGTGTACCGCTTCGCGGACGGCAAAATCTTAGAGATTACACTTGCGGACTATATCGACGAAAATCCCGGCAAAACCGCGGAAGATTTTATCGCGCTTAAAACCCTCTCGGACACGGATTATTATGAACGCGACAAGGAAGATTACCGTATAACGCGGAAAAATCTGTCCATTCATGGCTTGGAAGAAACCGAAACCTGCGCCGGTGATTCGCTTGAAGAAGAAGTTATCGAACAGCCGGAGCGCGAAGCGTTGGAAAATGAACGGCGGGAGTTAGCCTTGAAAGCGTTGGAAACGCTCACCGAAATACAGCGTCGGCGGTATCTTATGTATCACGCAAACGGCTTAACCACACGAGAAATCGCCGAAAAAGAAGGTACAAGTCAGCGTACTGTAATGGATTCTATACAGTGGGCAGAGAAAAAAATAAAAAAGTTTTTAAAAACTTCTAAAAAATGACCTCTCAAAACACATCTTATTTCACGATAGGTGAAAGGACAATTTTGCTCCGCTCGAAACCTCAAAAAAATAAAATGATACTCGACTTATTTATAGGGTATCGGGAGGGTTGTTACAGAGGAGCAAAATCCTTTCACACTCTGCACCTTGAAAACTGAATATGACCCAAACACCGAAGTAATCAGCCGCGCCGCTTGCCAAGAGTTTACTTGCGCCTAATGAGCCGCGCGGTTGTGACCATGATACTCCCCCATGAAGCTGTCTGGTAACGGGGCTTGCGATGAAGCGGATAAGCAAGGGAAGTATGCGCCGTCTGAAAGAGGGCGGCGGGCGCTTTCGTGGGAACAGAGCGGTTCAACCGCTGATGTTCTGTCGGTGCTGCGAATAAAAAAGATTATTTCTTAAAAAGCCGTTTGACGGCTCTGACTATGCGCCGGGAGTGTGTCCAAAAAAAAGCGGCATTTCCCGACGCATCACAGTACCGTCAAATGTAAACTTAAAAATCCAACGTGAATGGAGTGAGAACATTGGCATATAACGTACTTGCGGAAATAAGCCGCGAGATACCCGAACAATACTACGGTATAAACGGGTTCATGTTTACCGCCTGCGACTGCGCCGTGTTTGAAAAGGAATTAGACGACGGGCGTTTAGAATATTACGCCGTCAACCTTAAAAGCGGCGCGAAGCTCATTCTCGAACGCCGCAGAACCTATATAACACAGGCAAGCGTAGAAAAATTAATCTGCAAACTCCGCGATTCAAAAATAGCGGGTCTTGGCAGACTTGAAATATCCAACGAACAGCCTATGCCGCTGTCAAAGCTGAAAACGGTGCTGTCCGAGTTATTCCGTGAGATACTGCCGCGATACGGTTTCTCAATCCGTGAGGGGCAAATCGAACTTGCGGAACAACTGCTCGACAAAATCACAGGGCGGCAAGTTTTGATAGCCGAAGCGTCCACCGGGCTTGGCAAGACGCTTGTGTATATACTTGTCGGCGCGCTGATTAAGCGGAGCGGCATAAACCAATCATGGAGCGGAAGCTATTATCCCGGCATGAGCGCGGTTGAATGGCAGCAAGTGCCGATTTTAATCAGCACCTCATCAATCGCTCTGCAAAAATCCGCGCTGCTGTATATAAAGGAAGTTTCAAAAATCCTTGCAGACAACGGCGTGATTAATTCGCCGCTCCGCGTGTCGCTGCGAAAAGGGCGAACAAATTATGTCTGCGAACATAATTTGCTGTCATATATGCCGTATGAACAGGACGCTTATATATTAGAAGAAATGCGGCGGCTCATTAGCGGTAAAGTGATTGACCTTGCCGAAACGGACGGGCTAACGCCGCACGTCAAGAGAAAAATCTGCGTTCCGGCGAAATGCTATGAAAACTGTCCTCACATAAAAACCTGCCGTTACATGATTTTTCGTGAGAACGCAAAAAACAGCGAATTTGATTTTATCGTTACGAACCATAATCTATTGCTTATGGACGCGAAATTGCGGGCGGAGGGGAAAAACGGCGTACTGCCGCCTGTTCAGATGTATGCGATTGACGAAGCGCATCAGTTATCAAACGCGGCTCGTTCGATTTACGGCGCGGAGTTAGCGACAATCACGCTCCCCGATATAGCGAAAAGGCTTCTTGCGTTGAACTACACGCCGCTGTCTAAAAAAAGCCGCGAATGGCGGGAAATACGCGACGCTGCACATTTTACAGCAGAGCGGTTCATTACCTTAAATAAACAGATATTTTCCCGGCAGGAAGCAGATTCAAGCATTGATGGATTGTTACGCAATATCGGTTCTGCGGCTGATTATCTGCGAAAAGTCTTGAAAAACAGCCATAAATTTAATGTTCCGCGTGATGAGCGGCATAAATATTCGCTGATTGGCGAATTGGCGCGTTTAAGCGAAACTGCCGCCGCTCTTTCAGATAATGACGATAAATTACGCTGGTTTGAGCGCGGCAGGGTAACAAACGGGATTATATCTCTCTGCGGTCTGCCTAAACGCTTGAACGACCGAATTTATGAGGATTTATGGAAACGGCGGGTGCCTGCGCTTATGACTTCCGGCACATTATCCGCAAACGGCGATTTCAGCGCGTTCAAGCGGATAACAGGGTTGGACAAAACAAGCGGCATAAATGAAACAGTACAACCGTCGCCGTATAATTATAGCAAAAACTGTCTGCTCTATTTAAGTAATAAAGTGCCGAAGCCAAACCAACGGAGTAAAAATTATATCGACGCTCTAACTGACGAAATCGAGCGGCTTATCAAAGCCGCAAACGGTCACACGGCGATATTGTTCACGAGTTACAGCGTCATGGGCAAAGTTTACGCCAATCTTGAACGGCGCAATTTAGCTTATCCGTTATTCAAATTAGAAAAAAGCACGTCAAACGCAATCGACCGCTTCAAAGAAAGCGGGAACGGAGTATTATTCGCAGCTGGCACTTTGTGGGAGGGTATAGATATACCCGGCGACGCCCTGTCAATGCTGATTATCGTCAAGTTGCCGTTCGCCGCGCCGGACAGGGTAAGCGAATACGAGCAAACCCAATATCCCGATTTCATGGCTTATCTCGAAAGCGTATTAACGCCGGAAATGCTTGTGAAAACGAAGCAGGGCGCGGGACGGCTTCTGCGGCTTGAAACTGACACGGGCGTTATTGCGATACTTGATATTCGGGCATATTTCGGCGGCGCGTATCACGAATCATTGATTTCCGCTCTGCCGCCATGCAGAGTAACGGACAGCATAGACGATGTTATACGATTTTATCGGGCAGTTAAAGATGATAAATTTTTTGATAACTCAAGCTGACCTAACCTTGTCCCAACTTGGGACAAGGTTAATTTATGTATGGAAAAATGGAGGTTATACCCGTGAAAAAAGATATAATAAGCGCAGATTTAGTAGATATTCGCACGGTCACGGTTGACAAAAACCTAACGAAACAAGAGCGCATTGCCGAATTTATCAGGCAAATCAAAAACCCGTATCGGTTCAAATGCGGTAAATTTACCGTAACGGCGCGGTTTGCTGAAAACGGCGCTACGTTAGAAGAATGTCTGCAAAGGATTATGGCGTGAAAATTCTTACTTAATATGAAATATGGAACGACAAACTTGATTTTCCCGAAAGGCAGGGGTATAATTATAATTGGAAAAGAGTAATTATATAACGCTGACCCGCAACCCTTGATTTTTTCGGAAAAGTCTTGAAAAAATTTAAGGAGCGTATTGCCATGTCAGAAAAATTATACAAAGCGGCGAAATATATTCGCCTGTCCTATACGGACGAAAAAACAAGCGAGAGCGACAGCTTAGGAAATCAGCGTAAACTGATTGATGACTTTTTGAAAAACAACCCGGAAATAGACGTTGTTTCCGAGTATGTGGACGACGGCGTATCGGGTATTATCTTTGACAGAAAAGCGTTCAAAGAAATGATGTCCGACATTGAGAGCGGAAAAATCAACTGCGTCATAGTGAAAGACCTTTCGCGTTTCGGTCGCGAATATATCGAAACGGGGCGGTATCTTCGGCGGATATTCCCCGCTTACGGCGTTCGGTTTATTGCGATAACAGACAATATCGACACAATAAAGGATAGCGGCGACGACCTCGTTGTTTCGGTTAAATCCGTTATCAACGACGCTTACTGCCGTGATATATCGGTCAAGACCCGTTCGGCGTTAAACATAAAACGCGACAACGGAGATTTTGTCGGCGCTTGCCCTATATACGGATATAGGAAAGCCGACGACAACAATAATCAACTCGTCATAGACGAATATCCCGCAGGCATTGTACGTGATATTTTCCGCATGAAAATCGACGGCGTAAGCGCGTTGAAAATCTCGGAATACTTGAACTCTACCGGCGTATTATCGCCGATAGAGTATAAAAAAGACAGGGGCTTGCCGCACCCGAAAGGCGGCGTTTCCGACAGAGAGGACGCGAAATGGTCTGCCAACACCGTAATCCGTATATTAAAGAACGAAACTTATGCGGGTACGCTCATTCAAGGGCGGCAGGGGACGTTGAATTATAAGATAAAAGACCTCATCGACAAACCCGAAAATGAATGGAAGCGCAGCGAAAACGCCCATGACGGAATTATATCAAAGCATGATTTCGACCTCGCTCAAAAAATTATGCGCCTTGATACCCGCACCGCTCCGGGCGGCGACAGCGTGTATATTTTTTCCGGCGTACTAATTTGTGGCTGCTGCGGTAATCGTATGACGCGGAAAGCCGTGCCGTATAAAGGCTTAAAGCACCATTATTATTACTGCCCGACAACAAAAAAACGCGGCTGTACGGACGGGGTTAATCTCAAAGAAACAGACCTTGCCGATTGTATTTTAGACAGCGTAAAATCGTTTATTGATAACGTGGCGTCGCTTGAAACTCTTATAACGGGAATTGACGGTCAGCGCGTTACAGACGCTATGGCGAAACAGTATGCGGAGCAAATCGAGGAAAACGAACGTCAGCTTACGCAGGTCGGTGGGTTTAAATCCGCGCTGTATGAAAATATGATAAACGGCGTTATCTCTAAAGATGATTACAGGACGTTCAAGGCTAAATATAACGCTGATGAATTGCGGTTAAATGACGCAATAGAAAATCTTAAACAACAGCTTGATGATACCCTTGCCGGAAAAAATGAACGCCTGCGCTGGACTGAGCATTTCAAACGCTTCGGCGGCTTGACTGAAATCGACCGCCGAACGGTGGTTAATCTCATTCAGAGTATTCATATTGAAAGCAAAACCGACATTCTTATTACGTTTAATTATCAGTCTGAATATGAAAATGCTCTCACGATTCTCCGAAAGGAGGGCGCGTAACATGGCTCGTACAAGCAGAAAATCCCTTAATACAGCGGGTATGACGCAACCTGTCAGCGCGGCGACCATTTATAAAGCGGCGGGATATATTCGTTTATCTGTTGAAGATAACAAGAAAAAAGGCGATTCTGTCGATACGCAGAAAGCAATACTGCAAAACTTTATAGACTTCGCGCCTGATATTGAACTGCATGATTTTTATATCGACAACGGCATTTCGGGTTCGACCTTCGAGCGTCCGATGTTCAAAAAAATGCTTGCAGATGCGGAAAACGGCGTTATTAACTGTATTATCGTAAAGGATTTATCACGGCTCGGACGCAATGCTATTGATACGGGCTATTATATCGAAAAA
>Ga0099364_10004613_pt1 | contig 20830 bp, 11 predicted proteins | sample TergutTh196P3_FD_73070 | JGI IMG/M metagenome (GOLD analysis project Ga0099364, IMG submission 73070) | Microcerotermes parvus P3 segment gut microbial communities from Pointe-Noire, Republic of the Congo - Th196 P3 | ecosystem: Host-associated > Arthropoda: Insects > Digestive system > Gut ... | reverse complement strand
TTGAAAATAAAAAAGATCTAAAGATAAACATGAAAAAAAATGATCTAAATTTTGAAAATAAAAAAGATCTAAAGATAAACATGAAAAAAAATGATCTAAATTTTGAAAATAAAAAAGATCTAAAGATAAACATGAAAAAAAATGATCTAAATTTTGAAGAATGTAATGATGAAAAGAAAGAAGCTATTATTTTTCTCCATAGTAACCTGTTAAGTAATTGGATTTGGAAATTTCAAAAAAATAGCTTTAATAATCACCACTGTATCTTTATGGATCTTCCAGAACACGGAAAAAGTCAAATAGCTAATAATTTTTCCATAAAAAAATCAGCTGAAATAATAAAAGATTATATTGAAAAAAATTTAAAAGGTAAAAAAATTCATTTGGTGGGAATAGCTATTGGTGGGCAGATAATTCTGCAATTATTAGCTAAATATTCTGAATTAATAGAAACAGCTATTATAACAGGAGTTAATTTGCAAACTCCAGTAATTACCAACATTAATAAGGATGGAAATTTAGCTAAGCTAATAGTTGATATGGAAAATGAAAAAGTAGACCAATCATTAGCTATGATAAAACAATTGAAAATAGATATTTTAGATAAAAAACCTTCTGATTTTATTATCAAAGGTTATTTAGCAGAATATGGTCTTGGAAAAGAATATTTAAAATATTTAAGAGAATCCATTAATTCTATTAATGAGGATAATTTAATTTCAATAACTGAAGAGTCATTTAAGTTTAAAATACCTGAAATTGATAGTAGCTATGATAAAAATGAAAATAGCTATCTTTTGGTTTTGTATGGAACAAAAGAATATCCAAAAGTTAAAAAATCAGCAAAAATAATAGGAACTCATTTTAATAATACTCAAATTTTTAGTGTTTATAGATCAATTCATTTATGGAATATTCATGATTATGAATGGTTTAATGAAGTTGTTTATGAGTTTATAACTAAAAAAAAGTTGAATTTAAATGAAAAACCCTATTTAAAAAAGATAAATAAAAAATAATAAATAAGAAATATATATTACAATAAAGAAACAAATATTATAATAAAGAAATATACATTACGTGAATATTCTTTGAAAGAAAAATTTTGTTTAACCATATTATAATTAATATTTTACATTAAAAAGGATTAAAGAAAAAAATTAGGATAAAATATGAAAATAGGATTTATTGGGTATGGGAATATAGGGCAAATGATAATAAACAATATACTATCATTAAATCTCCTAAATGAAGAAGAAATTATAGTTTCAAACAGAACAATAGCTAAATTGGACTTATTAAAAGAAAAATATCCGAAAATAACTATTACTTCTGATAATAGCTATCTAGCACGAAATTCAGATAAAATATTTATTTTTGTTAAAACTTTCCAATTTAAAGAAGTGATGGAAGAAATTTATCCAATATTGTCTGAAAATATTCATATTATTCATGTATGTGCTGGTTTAAGCTTTGAAAGTGTAGCTACAATCTATGAAGGACCAGTTAGTCAAATAATTCCCTCTATAGCTTCAACCTTAAATGAAAAATTAATTGATTCTAATTATAGAAAAAAAGGAGTTTCATTAATTTTACACAATGAAAAAGTAGATAATTATGATAAGGAATTTATTGAAGAGCTATTCAATGAATTTAGCTATATTGAAATAATACCAAAAGGAAATACTGAAGATTTAGAAGTAGCTACTGTACTTACTAGCTGTGGACCTGCTTTTATTGCACTATTAATTAAAAAAATGTCTAAGGTTGCTTCTTTAAAAAGCAGATTTGATATGAAAGAAACTGAAGATATGGTAGTTAAAACACTTTTTGGAACTTCTTTATTGTTGTCAAACTTCGATGAAGATAAAATAGCTATGAATCCTGATGAAATTATTGAAAAAGTAGCTACTAAGAAAGGAATAACTCAAAAAGGATTAGATTATTTAGATCCTGAAATTGAAAGATTAGCTAATGAACTATTAAATAAAATTAGCTAATGAACTATTAAATAAAATTAGCTAATGAACTATTAAATAAAATTTTTAAAAAAAAAAAAAAATGATTAATCTTGAAAACAGAAATAAATTAATAAATAGCTATTGTTAATAAATAATTATAAATAATATATTGTCAATATATAACAGTAATTAGCTATTTTTAATAAATAATAATGAATATTTATTGTTAATAAATAATAATTGATCATTGAATAAGTGATAATTGTTTAAAACTAATTTTTTAAAAAATTCAAAAATATGATTTAAAGAAACAATTACAAACTATGATTTTGGGAAAAAAACAACAACAAATACAAAATATGATTTAAAGAAGCAATAATATCTCTAATAAATAAAAATAAAAAAAATATTAAAAATATGAAATTATTATTCAATTTTAAATTATTATTAAAAAAAAGAAAATATAAAAATATAAATACTATTTATTAAAAATCGTTATTTACTATGAATATGTAAAAAATAAGAAATCAAATAACTTTTATTATTAATAAATGTAGCTATGAATTAAAATTTAAAATTATTTACTCACTAAAAACACAGGAATCAATCATATGAAAAATTTGAATGAATATATACTAAAACCTTCTGAAGATAAACTTAATTATGATAGACCTTGGCTAAAGTATTACCCAGAAACTACTTTTCCAAATATTGAATACCCTGATAAAAATATGTATCAAATGATAAAACTTGTGGAAGAAAAAATTAGTGATATTGATGCATTGGAATTTATGGGTTTAAAATTAAGTTATAAACAATTAATTGATTTAATTGATCAATGTGCACAATCTTTAATCAAATTAGGAGTAAAAAAAGGAGATAAAGTAACCGTTTGTTTACCGAATATACCTCAAGCAACAATCGCTTTTTATGCTATCAATAAAATAGGGGCTATTTCAAATATGATACATCCTTTATCTGCTCCTAAAGAGATAGAGTACTTTATAAATTTAACAGACAGTGAATTTGCACTTACAACTGATTTTGCATTTGCAAACTTTGAAAAAATTAAAGATAATGTGAACTTAAAAAAAACAGTCGTATGTGAAGTTTCAGATTATCTCAATTCCTTAAAAAGTTTTGGTTATTGGTTATTAGCTGGGCGTAAAGTTCCAAAAATTCCAGAAAGAGATAATATAATCAAGTGGAAACAGCTACTGAAAATAGGAGAAAATGGAACATTTAACGACTTTCCAACAGCTAAAAAAGAAGATCCTGCAGTTATATTATACACTGGCGGAACTACAGGTACACCAAAAGGAGTGGTTTTATCTAATCTAAATTTCAATGCTCTTGCACTGCAAACAGGATCTCAAGCAAATGTAAATTTAAATGATAAGATGATGTGTATTATGCCATTTTTCCATGGTTTTGGTTTAGGAGTAACAATGCACACAGCATTGACATTTGGAGGTACAATTATCCTTGTTCCTAAGTTTTCCACCGAAGACTTTGCAAAATCATTTAAAAAACACAAACCAGAATTCATTGCAGGAGTTCCCACCTTATTTACTGCACTTACAAACAGTGTAGCTATGTCTAATTCTGATTTTTCTCATGTTAAAGGAGTATTTTCTGGTGCAGACACTTTAGCTAATGATATTAAAGTTAAATTTGAGAATTTCATAGGTGAACGTGGAGCTACAGTTAGTATAAGAGAAGGTTATGGTTTAACCGAAACTGTTACCGCAAGTTGTTTAACTCCCCAAACAGAATATCGTTTTGGAAGTATAGGAATTCCATTTCCAGATACCTTGTATAAAATTTGTAAAGTAGGAACTCAAGATACATGTGCTGCTGATGAAGATGGGGAAATTTGTATCTCAGGACCAACAGTAATGTTAGAATATTACAAAGAAAAAGAAGAAACTGAATCAACACTTCAAAAACATGAAGATGGACATACATGGGTCCATACAGGTGATTTAGGAAGTATGGATAAAGATGGTTTTGTATACTTTAAACAAAGAATAAAAAGAATAATCAAGAGCTCAGGATATTCAGTTTTCCCAACACAAATTGAGAATGTATTAATGGACCATGAAGCAGTAGCTAATTGTTGTGTAATAGGAGTTCCTGATCCGTATAAAATAGAAAAAATTCGTGCATATATTGTTCTTAATGAAAAATTTAAAGAATCAAATGAATTAAAATCAGCATTATTAGAACGGTGTCGTGAATATCTAAGTATATGGAGTACTCCACAAGAATTTATATTTAGAAAGGAGCTACCACTTACCAAAGTAGGTAAAATATCATATATCGAACTGCGAAATGAGATTATAAAAGAATTAGAAGAATCAGGAAAGAATATAGATTCACTTATTCCAGATGATGTTTATATTGAAAATGAAGAAGGAGATTTTATTCCTAAATAATCTAAATGGATTAATAAACAGGAAAAGAGAAATTTCTTCTCTATATTTTAGTGTAAAACTTATTTTTACAATATTTATAAATTTTTAAATGAAAAATTTATTTATTTTTTCATATAATTTTTATTAATTTTTTAACTTACATACAAACCCAACAAATTTTTCCATAAAAACAAAATTAATTTCCTAATAAACATACAAACCCAACAAATTTTTCCATAAAAACAAAATTAATTTCCTAATAAACATACAAATCCAACTAATCTTTCCATAAAAACAAAATTAATTTCCTAATAAACATACAAATCCAACAAATTTTTCCATAAAAACGTAATTAATTTCCTAATAAACATACAAATTTAATTTATTTTTTAATATGAATATTATATTAATCTTTATTTAAAAATCATGTTTTTAAAGTTAAAAAAAGGATATTTTTATTTATAGTGGTTTGTAAATTTATTTTCATGAAAATCCAAATTTTGAACAAATTTTTTGGAAAATATATATATTTAAAAAATCTGCATAAAAATTGAAACATGCTATAACTTATTATAATTTATTTAATTTTAATAATTCTATTTTTAATAATATTTTTTATAAAAATAAATTATATTACTCATTATTTTATTAAATAAAATAATTTAAATAAAATTATAAATTTTAAAGATTCCAATAATTTATTAAATAAAATAAAATTAATTTTGCAAACCACTATATTTTAAAAATAGCTAAAGATTTTTTAAAGTGAAAATTAATTTTTATTATCATTATTTAAATCCTACCTTTTTTCACCCCTATGCTTTTTTAAAGATATTTGACTTGAAATATTTAAATCCTACCTTTTTTCACCCCTATGCTTTTTTAAAGATATTTGACTTGAAATATTTAAATCCTACCTTTTTTCACCCCTATGCTTTTTTAAAGATATTTGACTTGAAATATTTAAATATGAGTCATTTTAAGCTAATAATTTTAGTATATATTAATATAATAAAATAAGGTTATATGTTTAATTATGAGTGTAAATTATCATTCATTTTATTTATGAGGAATAGTGTATGATAACTGTAACAATACATTGTCAAAATCAATATTTGAATAAATTAAAGGAAAAACTATTAAAGAATCACGTTTTACTGAAAATGAGAAGCTTGAATTGAAAGTTGAAGATTGTCAATTTGGGAAAAAACTGCAAAAATTAAACAATAAAATGATGAAGGTAAAAAAAATAGAAATAAATGTTGATAATCTTGAAAAACACACCTCATTAACTCATATTTTCTACCAATTAATGGAAAATTTAATGTTTTCAAGCAGTTGACTTTAACAGTGACATTTTTATAATTAAAATTTATATATTATAGCAATATAGTAATATATATTACTATTTAAAGAGGGTAATTACATGCAAAATCAGAAAATTAGAACAACATTAATTTTAGATAAAAACATTATTAAACAAATAAAAAGAGTGGCTTTGGAAAAAGAAACTACACAAACAGAAATAATAAAGGATTACTTGCAAAAGGGTCTTAATAATGAAAATATTCTAAAAAATCAAATTGAAACTATGCAATTTGATAGTTCTACAATTAATCTAGGAAAAACAAAAGATAAACATGAATTTGAAGACATGATTGGAATGATAAGTAAAGATGCAAATGCAATGGAATTAAAAAGAAAAGGACAGGGAAGAGGAGTTTAGCTACTGATTTTTATAGACACGTCTTATTTACTTGCAATAGTAAATAACAAAGACCAATGGCACAATAACGCATTACTTTAATGCCCAAAGTTAAACATGCTGAAAAAGTAATATCTAATGTAGTAATAGCAGAAACATTAAATGGATTAACAGGTTTATTCAATGGAAAACAAATAAAAGAGCTTTATAAAATATTAATCAATACACACAGAGTGTACAATGAAACTAGAGAAATATATGAAAATGCAATAAGAATATCTGTAAAATATGATGGAACTATTGGTTATTCTGATTGTACAATTATGGCAATCATGGAAAAATTAAAAATACATGAAATAGTTAGTTTTGATGAAGATTTTGACAATAAAAAAGGAATAGTCAGAATACATTAGAATAAGATAAAAAAAAAGGACACTTCTTAATGATAACACAGGAATCAATGGCATCAAAACAAGTAATAACAGGAAAAAAGTGCCGATCTTGTCACAGCTGATAAATTAAGGAGTTTTCATGATTATGATCTGGGGTGTGTCTTTTTTTTGAATTGTGGATTTAAGTTTGTGTTTGTGTCTGTGTTAGGTGATTGTTTTATTTTTATTTTTCATTTAACACACTTGCTTTATTCCCATAATAATATGATATCCTCAATTACTCAGCATGAAAAAATAAAACAATAAGGAGTTAAAATGATTATAGATAAAGAAAAAATAATGATTGGAATATTATTTTTTGTCCTAACTGCTGTCCTAGTTTATATGATGTATGCAGGTCTTAACATGATATGGTATTATGTGGATGATACTATTTTGAAGTATTTTTTATTGTCGATTACCATAATTTTTCCTTTGTTGGCAATTTTTTCCATAGTATATGCTATGAAATTATCTTTTCCAGATACTAAAGGATTTTCTGAAGGTTACAAATCAGAAGCACTTATCGTCGATATTGCCATGCGAAAAATTTCCAGAGGAGGAGGTTATGTAAGTTTTGACCTGGTTTTGGAAATAAAGCACACGGATGGTTCTTCGTACAAAACCAATGCATATTTTCGAACTCCGATAAGAAATATGGATCAATTTAAAATTGGCAAAACGATTATTGTTGATGTCTCAGCTAATGATTCTAATAAAGTACGAGTGTCTGATGACACATTTAAATAAAATTTATGTCGGAAATATGAAAAAGAAAGGGATGGAAAATATTTTTGGACATGTATATTTCTTGGGTTTAGTAGTGAAATTCCAGGGAAAATCATTGTTTTTATCTCACTAAGTCTTTGAAATTCTTAAAAAATAGTTTAACTCTTGAATTTTAATACATAAATAAATATAATAATGAAAAATGAGGTTAAAATGATTTTAAATAAAGAAAATATAGTGATTGGAATATTTTTTTCTGCATTGATTATTATCATGGTTTATGCCATGTATGCAGGAATTAGTATGATATGGCATAATGTAAATGATACTTTTTTGAGTATCTTTTTATCCTTGATTGCTATATTTATACCTTCATTGTTTATTTTGGCAATCTTGTCTTCTTGGAAATCTTCTTCGACAGATGTTAAAGCATTTTCTAAAAGCTATAAATCAGAAGCAGTTATCATGGATATTTATGAACAACATTCTTTCACAAGAAGAGTAGGAGGGAGAAATCGAGGAGATTTTACAGATTTTGGCTTGGTTTTAGAAGTAAAACATGAGGATGGTTCTTCTTATGAAACAAAAGCACTGTTTCAAATTCCAGCAAGGAACAGGGACTACTTTAAAATAGGTAAAACAATTGTTGTTATTGTCTCAGCAATTGACCCAAATAAGATGTTACTTTCTAATGATACATTTAAATAAACTTATGTTGAAAAATAGTAATTTAAAACTTTAAGATAAATAGTATCAACAGCATTGGAGAATAAACCATCCATTATCAAAATTGTGATTTTTTAAATCTTCTTTTTTTTATGGTAAAATATAATACTCCTATCTCCCCACATCATATTTGCATATTATGTTTTTTCTTTTTTAAATTTTAGTTTACATGTCCCCCATTTCAAAGTCATCTTCATTAACTTTAATCATCTCTATTTTAATGGATTATTTTCCATCAAAATCTATTTTTTTCTTTTTTTTTCTTTTTTAATAATTCTGAATATTTAGTTATCCTTTTTTTCAAGTATTTCTATTAAACCTTTGAAATTCATTTTATCACAAGTCTTTTCAAATTATATTTTTTCCTATAAAAGAAGATATTGAAGTGTTAAAGATATAGCTAACAATAAAAGAGAGAATGTTGAAAATACTATGAAGGGGAACTTTGTATAGTCAATTATTCCTTTTTCCACGGCTTTTTTTGTAATATATTTTGCTATATAATATGAGATTGTTATTAAAACTCCAATTATTGGAATTACGATTATTATAGCAGTTAAAAAAAATATATTGTCCATAAATTACATCTCCTAAATCTTAATGTCTTATTTCAACAAGCATTAAACAAATAATAAATAATTAACTATTAGTTATTAACTATTAGCTATTAGCTAATTCTTCATAATCAAATAATTTTTCTATTGAAACATTTATATTATTACTTTAACCATAAAAGTGACAATAGCTACTGAAAAGATACATCCATTTCCAGGTGTATTATTTGTTACTATAAAATTGGTTTTTTTAGCTATTATTTTACTTAAACATTTATAACAAATAAAATTTGGCATTAAATATAGTTAGTTATTTTTCATTTAAATCACTTATTTCCAGTTTTTTTGCTTTGAAACCAATAAATATCAATTGGTTTTTTTCTTCTAAAATATGTGATTAAGACAATTAGTAATTTGGGGAATCTATCACTTTGAAAGTAAACTTCATCGTTAGATATTCTTTAACCATTTTAGGTCTTCTTGAATCATATCATAAACTCGCTATTTGGAATTACAGCCAGCACATGGTCTTTATGAAGGATCCATTTGTGTTTGGTGTGAAAAACATGAGTATATTTTCATGTGGTTCGAATGAGCTAATCTTTTTACTTTTTTTCTTATTTTTAAGTTCAATTCTAAATTTAACTATTTTTGTTGTTGTTGTTTTTTTTTGTTTTTTAAAAACATAAAATAGAATATAAGAAGTTTTTATTCATTTTAATAAATTAAATGAATAAAAATCACTTTTTAAAAATAAATTAATGTTTTAATAATCATTAGTTAAGCTATTTTCTTTAAGACTTATGAAAAAATCGATGAAAATCCTTTTTTATCTAATTTAAAAGAATATTTTATAAAAATCCATTATTATCTAATTTAAAAGAATATTTTATAAAAATCCATTATTATCTAATTTAAAAGAATATTTTATAAAAATCTTGATGAAAAATATTTTACTGAAAAATCAATTGATGAATAGCTAGTTGATAAAACAAATGGACAATTAGTTGGAATTACATGTGAAAAAACAATTTTACCTGAATAAAAATAAAATTAAAGAATTTTCAAATAATTTCTAAACTTTAAGCATTGAATGTGATAATATTTTTTTATAATATTAATGAAAAATATGATAATATAATAAATTTTATAAATCGATAAGTATTTTAATATGTATGAACATATTTAATAATTACATTAATTTTTGTGAAATAGATTTATATAATATTCCTATTTTATAGAGATTGTGTAACTATTTATACTCTAAGGTGATGATATTGTAAATATTTGAAAATGTAATGATTTTAATTATTATAAAATAAATAGATTATTTGATTATTTTTATTGAGCTGTATATAAGAATTACTGTGTATAAAAATTTTTAAGAATATATGAATACTTTTTTATCAGTGTATAATTATCTTTTATTAGTATTCTTTAAATTTTAATCATATATTAAATCTATAGAACTGTATATAATAATATAATATTTATAATAAAATTTTGATATTATATGAATAAATTTTATATTAATTGTATAAGTGTCAAAGATTTTTGAATTAGAATAAATCATTAAGTTTTATTATAGAAATGTATACGCATATTTTTTAAAGTAAATATATTTTAAATTTTTTATATATTAATTTTCTATTATTATATAAGTGTCATATATTATTAATTTATAATTATAATCTTATGGATGCAATTCATTGAACTGTATACTTCAACCAATTTAACTATTGAATTCATGACAAGTTTTTTGAAATTCAAAGATTTTTAAATTTGATAAATGTAATATCCTTTCAATTTTTGGATTTTAGTTGAATTCAAAGATTTTTAAATTTGATAAATGTAATATCCTTTCAATTTTTGGATTTTAGTTGTTATGTTTCTCAACATTTGGATTTTTGTTGTTATGTCTCTCAATTTTTGGATTTTATTGTATGTCTTTCAAATCATTGAGTAAGAAATAATGTATAAGTGTCTTGATTGTTGAGTAAGATTTTGATTATAATTTTAAAAATTAAGAGAATTTTCTATTAATATGATAATTTAAAACGAGTATATGTTTTAAAAACTACATTTTGTGGTTTTTATTATTTATGAATGATTTTTAATGTTTAAAATGTATTTTTATGAACTGTATTCTTGATGTTGTAAAGTTTTATCTTTTTCACATTTCCACATTTTTTATATGGAGGATTAAAATTTGAATCAAAGTGAATATAACGCTTTATTTGTAAATCTGACATACATGGCAGTTCAAATTATTTTCAAGTTTCGACATTATCAATGTGATATTGTGATTAGGATTAGAAAAATTTACAATCCCTATTCTTAAGGAGGTATTTGTATCTCAAATTTTGATAAGTCATTGATGAAAATATCTTTTTTAATCATCATGACTTTGCTTGTATTCTTTTGTGTTCACTCAGCTAGTGCGAGTAATTTGACCAATTCCACAGAAGGTGGAATTTCACAAGGAATATCAAATATTTCCAGTGGAGGTACATTAAACTTAGCTGATGGAATCTATAGCGGTGTAGATAATAGTAATATTACCATTGATAAAGATGTGACTATAGTTGGTTCAAGTAAAACGGACACTATTATTTATCTTGACTCTGGTGATTGGGCTTTTAATGTTTCAAGTGGAAATACTTTAACTTTATATAATCTAACTATTATTAGCAATTATTTCTACAGTGATGATGATATTGCTGATTTTAATAGTCCTGTAAATAAATTTAATGGCTCAATAGATGGGCCAGGCTTTGTTGTTTTTGATAATTGTAATTTTATAAATAATGAACAAACTAATGCTATTGTTACTGTAAATGCATCTTCTACTTATCCCACTAACAGAATAGATTTTGAAGCTTATATCACAGATTTAGATGGTAATAACCTAAATGGTGATCTTGCATTCTATATTAATAATCAATTTTCTGGAAGAGTTCCTATAAGTAATGGTATAGCTAATTATGGTTTGGATATAGTAAATGGAACTTATGTTGTTCATGCATCTTATATCGGAAATGGAGAAACTAATTTAAAAATTAGTCAAAATCAAATATCTTTTACTGTTGCTTCTTTAACACATATGTGGAATGATACTTTAACTGGAGATATATATTATGTAGCTCGTACTGGTAATGATAATAATCCTGGTACTTTTGATTCACCTAAATTAACTATTGGTAGTGCTTATAGTGCTGGGAATTTAGCTAATAAAGAAAATTTTAATATAATTATACAACCAGAAACTTATTCTGGAACAGGTAATCAGGCTCTTACTATTGGTAGGAATGTAACTATCATTGGTAATGATACTGATGCTGATGTTATTATACGTCCTGGAAGCTCTAATTTCATTAGTACTAGTGCTGGTACTGCAACTAATTGGAAAAAATATAATTTATATAATTTAAAAATTAATTGTGGTGCTAGTGGTAGTGGTACTGGTAATGCTGGAACTGTTCAATTTTATGGATATAGTATTGTTAATATTGATTCTGTTGAGTTTAATAACATCACTGGAGGAAGAGCTATTGCAATTCTTGCAGGAAATGTTAATTTCACTATTAATAATAGTAAAATATTAAATATCTATCTTGGTAGTAGTGGTGCTGCTATTCAAGCAACTGGTGGTTCAAATACTGTTCCTTTCACTAATCCTATTAATATATATAACTGTATTTTTGATAACTTAGGAGGAAGTGGCGTTGGTGCTGTTATACGTAATTTTGGAGGAGCTTATGGTACAATTACAATTGTAAATAGTTCTTTTAATAATTGTTATAGTACTAATGGTCATGGTGGTATTTTCTGTAGTGCTGGTGATTTGATTATTAATAATACAAATTTCACTGATTGTCGATCTGGTAACCAAGGTGGGGTTTTATATTCACATGGTACAAATGATCATAATTTTACTAACACTCGCTTTATAAATTGTAGTGCTACTAATTACGGTGGTGCTTTAGTTGCTTATGGTGCTGGCCCTATTAATCTGGATAATTGTACCTTTATTGGTAATGTTGCTGGTTCTTATGGTGGTGCTGTAGTTGCTCAATCTACTGGAACAATAACTGTAAAAGATTCTTATTTCGAAAATAATCAAGCTGACTCTTATGGTGGTGCTGTAGTTGCTCAATCTACTGGAACAATAACTGTAAAAGATTCTTATTTCGAAAATAATCAAGCTGGCTCTTATGGTGGTGCTGTAGTTGCTTATGCTAGTGGTGGTAGAATAGATGTGGATAATTCTGGTTTTGAAAATAATCATGCTGGTACCTATGGTGGTGCTGTTGCGTCCGCTGGAACAATAACAGTGAATAATTCTAATTTCAATAATAATAATGCTATTGAATATGGAGGTGCTGTTGGAGCTAGTGCAGGAACAATAACTGTTCGTGATGCTAATTTCAGTGGAAACTATGTTTATGGATCAACTGCTTATGGTGGTGCCTTAGGTACACCTGGTGGTACAATAAATGCATATAATTCAGAGTTTTTTAATAATTCTGCTAGAAATAATTCAGCTACTGCTATTTCTTATGGCGGAGTTGCTGGTGTTAATGGTGCTAATGCTGTAATTAACTTGAATAATTCAATTATACATGGAAATTGGGCTAAATATGGTGGTGCTTTTAGTGCTGGTAGTGCTGGTGGTCGAATAAATGTTAATGTTTGCCCAGCGATATTTAATAACTATGCCTTAGATTACGGTGGTGTTGTTGGTCTTAGTAGTTCTGGTACTATAGTACTTCAAGATTGTAATAATATTTACAATAACTCTGCTGGAAATTATGGCGGTGTTTTTGGTGTTATTGGAGGTACTATTAATGTTACTGATTCTGAAGTAAGTAATAACCATGCAGGTAACTTTGGAGGTGTTGTTGGTATCAATGGTGTTAATGGTGTTGTAAATATCTTTAATTCTGAAATGAATGATAATTTTGCTTTAAACTTTGGTGGTGTTATTGGTGCTACTGGAGGTACTGTTAATGTTCGTAATTCTTCTTTAAAGAGGAACAAAGCTAATGGTACTTCTGGTTATGGTGGTGCTATTGGTCTTACAACTGGTACTATTAATGTTTATGATTCTGAGTTTATGGACAATATAGCTACTGATTATGGTGGTGCTGTTGGTGTTCCTAGTACTGGTACTTTCTATGCTAATAACTCTAATTTTACTAGTAATGAAGCTATTTATGGTTATGGTGGAGCTATTGGTTCTGGTGCTGGTGTTAATATAGCATATTGTATTTTCACAGATAATATTGCTGGAACTAATGGTGGTGCTGTTGCAGCTATGGCTATTCCTGGAGTAACTAATCAGGTTTACAGTTGTCAGTTTGAGTTTAATAGGGCTCGAGGTATAGTTTCTGATAGTGGTTTAGGTAATGCTATTTATGCTGCTAATTATTTGACTGCAAATTATAATCGGTTTTTTAACAACAGTGGTAGTAGTCCTGGTGTTTTTACAAATACTTTGTGGACAAATACTTCTCAAAATGCTGTTCCGATTAACAACCTTAATGGTGTTAATGTTGATTATAATTGGTGGGGAGATAATAATCAGTATGCTATTGGCCATATTCCTAATAATTATGTTGTTGTTAATATTAGTAATCCAAATCTTTGGAATGGCTCTGCTCATTATACCTATACTATAACTACTAATGATAGTAGCTCTGGTTTTAATGTTAATCGTCTTCCTCCTTTCTGGGGCGATGTACACTTTTCTCAGCCATTTTTTGAGGAAATTCATTATTTCACAGCTCATGCAAATGGTACTGTGATTACTTTACCATTTACAAATGAAGCTATTCAAAATGGTTATTTCCAGATAGATAACCAGTTATTATACTTTGATGTTAGAACTAATTCTACACCTAAAGTTACTGGTTTAACTGTTGATTTAGGTTCTACTAGTGGCAAGTATACAGATGATGTTAGTCTTACTGCTAATTTTACAGATAATGAGGGACATCCTATTGCGGGTCTTTTAGTTCATTTTTATGTAGCTGAAGAATATGTAGGAAATAATACAACTGATGATAATGGTTTTGTTAGCTGTGGATATAATGTAGTTAGTGCTGGTAACTTGACTTATAATGTGGTTTATAATGGTGAAAATTTAAATTATAATCCAATCAATGAAAGTACAATTCTTGAATTCTTTAAGTTAGATACTTATATTGTTGTTAATAGCTATGTTTTAGGAAATAGTGGTGTACCTGTTATATTAAATGCTACACTCTATGATGAAAAAAATAGAACTATTGAAAATTTTACTCTTCGTCTTTATAGTATTAATGGTTCTTATTATACTTTTGCTGTTACTGATTCTTCAGGTAAAGCTATAGCTAATTATACATTCCCTGTTACTGGCAATTATACTTGGTATGGTGTTTTTGAAGGTAATGGCAATTATACTGCTAGTAATTCTTCAACTACTAGTACTGGTACAGCTGAAATTTTACCTGTTGTGAATTTAACTATTACTAAAACTAGTAATGCTACTAGTACTGTGAGAGTTGGAGACAGTGTTGTTTATACTATTGTTGTGCATAATTATGGTCCAGATACAGCTACTGGCGTTATAGTCCATGATCAGTTAGATTATCGCCTAATATATCAAAGCCATAGTGGGGATGGAACTTATAATAATATCAATGGTATATGGAATGTTGGAAACATTAACTCTGGTGATAATGTAACATTAACCATAACTGTTATTGTTAATGGTTCTGGTGATATTCCTAATTTTGCAAACATTACTGATGTAAATGAAAATAACAATAATAATGGTAATAATATTAGTGGTACTAATGTTACTACTCCCTCTACTGTAAACTTTACTATGGTAAAGTCTGTTAATGTAAGTTCTGCAGTGAACTTTGGAGATATTATAGCTTACACTATTGTTGTAACAAATCATGGTCCTGATAATGCTACTAATTTTCTTGTTTCAGATTTTCTTGATCCTCGTTTGGCTTTTGAAAGTGCAACTAATGGTGGTTTTTTCAATGGTAGTCATGTTCTTTGGAATGGACTAAACCTTAACCTTTACCAAAGTATGACTTTGACCCTTCTTGCTCGTGTAAGGGGTACTGGTAATATTTCTAATACTGCAACTGTTAGTACTATTCATGATAATGTAGGAGTTAATAGTTCTAATATTGTTAATTTCACTGTTTCTCCTGCTGTTAATTTGACTATAACTAAGAAGAGTAATGTTACTAGTGGCATAGTGGCTGTTGGAGATCTTGTTACTTATACTATTACAATCCATAATCATGGTCCTGATGATGCTACTGGTGTTACAGTCTTTGATGAATTGGATCCTCGTTTTGTTTTTGAAAGTGGACCAGGTTATAATACTGTGACTAAATCATGGACTGGTTTAAGCATTAATTCTAATAGTAATATAACTTTGACTATTACTGTTCGTGTTGTTGGTACTGGTACTATTGGGAATTTTGTTAATGTTAGTTCAACTGAACTAAATATTGGAGATAATACTTCTAATATAGCTAATGTAACTGTTCCAGTTAGTGCTAATATTTCTATTAACAAGACTAGTAATGTTACTGGAACTAATGTGACTGTTGGAGACCTTGTTACTTACACTATTACTATAGCTAATTATGGTCCTAATAATGCTACTGGTGTTCTAATTAATGATAAACTTGACTCTAGATTGATTTTTATAAGTAGTAGTTCTGGAAATTATAATCCTCTTACTGGTGTGTGGAATATTGGAAATCTTAATGTAGGAGATACCCTTACTTTAACTATTGTTGTTCGTGTTAATGGTACTGGCAATATTTTTAATGTTGCAAATGTTAGTATTCAACAGACCAATATTGGCAATAACAGTAGTAGTACTAATTTTACACTTGATCCAACTGTTAATTTAACAATTGCTAAGACTAGTAATGTTACAACCAGTAATGTAACTGTAGGAAATCTTGTAACTTATACAATTACTATAACTAATCATGGTCCTGATAACGCTACTGGTGTTATGGTTAATGATAAACTTGACTCTAGATTGATTTTTATAAGTAGTAGTTCTGGAAATTATAATCATCTTACTGGTGTGTGGAATGTTGGAACTATAGCTAATGGTAATACTGTTACTTTGAATATTATTGTTAGTGTAAATGGTACTGGTACTATTCCTAATGTTGCAAATGTTACAGTAAATGAAATTAACATTGGAGAAAATAGTACAAATGGTATTAATTTGACTCTTCCTCCTACTGTTAATCTTACAATTACTAAGACTAGTAATGCTACAGGTAGCAATGTAACTGTAGGGGATCTTGTAACTTATACTATTACTTTGACAAATCACGGACCTGATAATGGTACAAATGTTGTTGTTAATGACATATTGGATCATAGGTTAATTTATGTTGGAAGTACTGGTTCTCCAGATAATTATGATAGTGTTACTGGTGTGTGGAATGTTGGCTTCATTGAAGTTTATCAGACTTTGACTTTGACTATTACTGTTCGTGTAAATGGTACTGGAAATATTCCTAATGTTGCTAATGTTTCTGTTTCTGAGGTTAATATTGGTGATAATACTACTACAGGTAATAATGCTACTTTAGATATTAAAGCTACTGTTAATTTAACAATTTCCAAAACTAGTAATTCTACTCCTAACGTGATAATTGGAGACCTAGTGGTTTTTACTATTACTTTGACAAATCATGGTCCTGATGATGCAAGTGGTCTTAGGGTAACTGATTTTCTTGATTCAAGATTGGTTTATGTATCTAGTCTTGCATCTCAAGGTTCATATACTAGTTCTACAGGTACATGGGATATTGGTAACCTTGCCTTAGGACAATCTGCCAATATTAATATTACTGTTCGTATAATGGGTAATGGCACTATTAATAATATTGCTACTGTTAGAGTTGATCAAGATAATGTTGGTGAGGATAATGCTAGTAGTACTCCTTTTGATGCCTATAAGATACCAGTTACAGTTGTAGTAGAAAATGTTACTCAAAATGCTACCATACCTTTTATTATTAATGGTTCTATAATTAGTTCAAAAAATGATTGGATTGTTAATGGTACAGTAGATATTATAATTAATGGTACTACTTACACAAATGTTCCAGTTCTTGATGGAAAGTTTAATTTATACTTAACCTATAATGTTTCTGGAAATTATAGTGATTTGATTGTTGTCTACTTAGGAGATAATTATTTTGAAGCAGCTAATACTAGCGGATATTTGAATATTTTACCTTTAAACACTACAATCAACGTGGATACATCCACTGACATGATATATAATTATTCCAATAATATATCTGCTCTAGTTCTTGATCAGTTTAATAGACCTGTAGTAGGAGCTACTATTACTTTCTATGTTGAAGGAATAAATATTGGAACTAGTCTTACTAATTCCACTGGTGTAGCTATTATTGCTTATACTCCTATTGGTCCTGTTGGTTCTACTTACTTTATTGAAGCTGTATATGGAGGCAATAGTACTTTTAACCCGTCTAATAATTCTATTAATTTGACTTCTAGATTAGTGAATACTAAGATTATTATTGATAATGTTATTTCTAAGCCATTCCGTAATACTATAGTAGGTCTCATTCTTCTTGATGAGTTTGATAATCCACTTATTGGTGAAACTTTAGTAGTTACTATTGGCAGTGAAAATCATACAGTTGTAACTAGTGCTGGTGGCAGGACTTATATAAGTTATACTCCTTTAGAAGCTGGTGATGTTTTCATATTCGCTGATTTCACTCAAAAATCTGCTTTAGCAGAGTCTAACGAGTCTGGTGCTTTAAAAGTTGAAAAAATCTTTACTTCTATTGAGATGAAGAATGTTGTTGTTAATCCTCTTCAAGACGCAAATATTGTTGCTACATTAGTTGATGAAGATGGTAGACTATTAGCTAATAGGTTAGTTGATATTTATGTCAATGGAGAATTCATAGCTACATTTGATACAGATTCCTATGGTAGGATATTTGTTTCTCTAGATTCACTTCCAATAGGTAATTATCCTATTTCAGCTATTTTAACATCTTCGGATAATATTTGGGAAGGAACATCTTCAAATGTAGAATTAACAGTTCGTCCTATTAAGACTTCTACTGTTGTTTCCGTTATTCAAAAGGAGAATGAATCTACAACTTTTATTGCTAGACTTTTTGATGAGTTTAATAAACCTTTAGCTAATAAATGGACAGTATTTTATTTGAATGGTCAATTTATTGGTCTTGCTGAAACTGACAGTAATGGAGTAGCTACACTGCATTATTCCTATACTATTGGTGGCAGAATCGAGGTTGAATTCCTTGGAGACAATATTTATCGAGAATCTCTTGACAATCGTCCTTTCGATATTTTATCTGAAAGCAATAATAGTACTAATAGTACCAATAATACAAATGATACTAAACCTACAGATAATACAACTGATCCTGAATCAGATCCTATAGAGGATAAAGAGAAAAAAGCGAATAATGGTAAAAATGGTGATAATGTAGACGGCATTAATAGTGAGGATAAGGATAATAATGATAATGCTAAAGATACTTCAGTTCTTATTATGTTAATTTCTGGTAGTCCAATAGCAATGGTATTACTCTGCTTATTAAGCATATTCATATTTGGATTTAGAAGCAGAAAGAAAATTTAATATTTTTAAAAGATTTTTATTTTTTATCTTTTTTATTTTATTTTTTTTAATTTAATTTTTATCTTTTTAATTTTATTTTTTATCTTTTTTATTTAATTCTTATTCTTTATCTTTTTTATTTAATCTTTATTCTTTATCTTTTTTATTTAATCTTTATTCTTTATCTTTTTTATTTAATCTTTATTCTTTATCTTTTTTATTTAATTCTTATTCTTTATCTTTTTAATTTCTTTTTATCTTTTTTTTTGATTTATATTATAATTATTCTTTATTAACTATATTTTTCTGATTAAAACTTAGTCTGAGGATTTTATAACATTAAATCAATATATTTCTAAAAATTACAAATATTATAGCAATTTAAAAAATATATTGAATAAATTCACCTCTAAATATTAATGTAATTTTAAATAAGAATTAATATTAATACTATTATTATAATTATTAATAATAGCTAAACAATGGGAATAGCTTAAAACTTTACAAAATAAGTAAATTTTATTTAAGTATATCATAAGATGGATTTAATGTTCCATACCTTCCATGTTTAATAGCTATTTCTACATAATCAAAGGATTTTTTGATTGATGTCATCATATCATGATTTTTAACCATAAAAGCGACAATAGCTGCTGAAAAGGTACATCCACTTCCATGTGTATTTTCTGTTTTTATAAGATCTTTTTTTAAAATATCTAGTTTCCCATCAATATCTATTGTGTTAATTCCTTCAAGATGTCCTCCAGTTATTACCACATCACAAATTTTTCCAATCTTTTCTGCTGCAGCTATTGCATCATTTTCTGTAGCTATTTTTATTCCAGAAAGTAGCTCAGCTTCATGTATATTTGGAGTGACTAATAGTGAATGTGGAAGCAAATATTTTTTCAAAGACTTAGCTATTTCACTTTTTGAAAGATCATCACCTGCACTTGCAACCATTACTGGATCTACAACAATCTTTAAATCATACTCTTTGATTTTTTTAGCTACAATTTTTACGATTTCCTCAGAGTATAACATTCCTGTTTTTCCATAGCTAATATCTTTACCATATCCATCAAATATAGAATCAATCTGTTCTTCGATATAGTCAGTAGCTATTGGTTGAAGTGAAAATACTTTTAAGGGGTTTTGAGCAGTTAATGCGGTTATCACACCTGTTCCATGAATTCCAAGTGATGAAAATGTTTTCATGTCACTTATTATTCCTGCTCCTCCTGATGGATCAAATCCAGCTATTGAAATTCCAATCATTGTATCATTAACGTTTTAAATTGTTTTTAAAATATTTTTATAATGAATAAAATAATAAAAGTTTAAAATGATTTTAAAGATATTTTCATAATGAATAAAATAATAATTAAAGTTTAAAATGATTTTAAAGATATTTTAAGTATTTTTTATTATAGTATGAGAAATATAGTTTTTAAGTAATGATTTTTTTAAAAATTTATAATAATCTTTTATTAATTAATCTAAAAAATTAAAATTTATATTTTTAAATAAAAATAATTATTAACCATTTATTTTAAAAATTAATATGAATAACATCGATTTTTAAAAAATTAATTAATTTTTTATAAATAATTTAATTCAAACTTT
>Ga0099364_10004612_pt1 | contig 20830 bp, 10 predicted proteins | sample TergutTh196P3_FD_73070 | JGI IMG/M metagenome (GOLD analysis project Ga0099364, IMG submission 73070) | Microcerotermes parvus P3 segment gut microbial communities from Pointe-Noire, Republic of the Congo - Th196 P3 | ecosystem: Host-associated > Arthropoda: Insects > Digestive system > Gut ... | reverse complement strand
CCAAGACCATTACGGATTGGCAAATTCCAATGTTACCGACGGCGACTCGCGGTATGAAATGGTCCACGATATTAGTCAACTCCGCAATGCCCTGGCCAATCAAGAAAGGGAGTTTATCGTCGTCAATTCGCTCATGGCGATAGACCTTAACGTCGTAACCGGACAAATGGGACAGTTGGACGTCAACCGCTCCGTAACCATTGCCGGTTGGGCCGGCGGGACCGCGACGGTGCCCGGCGTTTCCGTCGAAATTAGTGCAAACAATCAATCGCGGGTGTTCAACGTGGCAGGCCCTGCCAACACAAATGTCGTCTTGGCGGGACTAATCATCACCGATGGACATGCCTTCGGGGAAACGGGAACGGGTTCCAGCAATGGCGGTGCGGGTATCCTTCACGTCGGGGGGAATTTGACCGTCGTAAACAGTATCATCGCCGGAAATACCTCGGGGAATCACGGGGCAGGTATCCACTCTGCGGGTGCACAAGGTACTCGGCTAATCATCGCGAATAGCGTGATCGCGGGAAATACCGTGGACGGTGGTGATTTTGGCAGTGGAGGTGGAGTGTTTAGTTCCAGTGGTAGAACAGACATCGTAAACAGTACCATTGTCGAAAATACTGCTTCTGAAGGAGCCGGAGTAAGGCTAACGGGAAGCAATCACGTGTATAACACGATTGTGGCTCTGAATATCGGCGGCAATGACGTTGCGATAAGCCCGTCTGCTGCCTTCCCGGGTACCAATAACCTTATCGGCACCGTCGAAGAAGGCCGGGTTCTCGGCGACAATTTACACGGTGTTGATGCCGAACTCCTCGATTTTTTGCCGTACGAAGAGGACTCGGGATGGCAGGGGAGATACCACCCCAGCGATGATTCTATCATTGTCGTTGGGACGTCAGGGACTCTTGCTCATGTGTTCCGGGACGGCAGTGTGGGAGACATCGAAGGAGCGACACACGTCGCAAACGGCCTCGACGGTACTTTCCGCGACAGCGAAACGACCAGAGTGCCCATCGGAGCCTATGATGGCGGACTTATGGCACCGTCGGGCTTCACTGTTGGCGTTGCCACCGCGACTGCCATCGAACTTTATTGGAACCGCGTGGCGGGTGCCGATGGATACATCGTCCAATACCGCCTGGGAGAAACCGGAGCCTGGACGCCCGCTGCCGGAATTGATGTTGTAGACAACGGGATGCAGCGGCAATCGCACGTCGTTTCCGGGCTTGTAGCCGGACAACAGTATTTTTTCCGAATTCAGGCTTATATTGCAGGTACGGGCACGCCTTCAGACCCAGATAAACAGTCCGACTGGGTTACCGCTGGTCCGGGAATTCCGGCGACGAACTTGCCGGCCATACCGAACATACTGGCCCATACCGCCACTCCGAACAGCATCACTTTGAACTGGGCTTTTGGTTCCAACGCAACGACGTTCACGCTTCAGTGGCGTATTGCCGGTGAAGCGGAATGGGCTCCAGAAAATTTGGCCACTCTCAACGGGTCGTGGTATACCTCGTACATGGTTGCGAACCTTGCGGCCAACACGATGTATGAATTCCTGCTTACGGGTTCAAATCTGGGGACACCCCCTGCCGAAAGGGAGGCTCCGATCTATTCGGCACGGACTCTCGTAGATCCCAATTCTGATGTGCCCGCTGTACCGACGATCACGGCAACCGCAACGGCCCATAACTCGATTACGGTGAATTGGGAAGGACACGACAAAGACAACGTGACCGGCTACGAAATTCAGTATCGCAGGGCCGGTGAGACCGGTTGGGTTCCTTTTAACACTTCTACCGGGCAGCCGTGGCCTCAAACGCTCGACAGTGTCGATGTGGATGTTCTCAATCCCTGGACGGTGTACGAATTCCGCGTTCGGGCACAAGGCGGCGGCAATTCTTCCGAATGGTCGCTTATTGCATCTGCAAGAACTTACACTCAAGGTTCTCCCGCTCCGGACATTCCGACCGGGTTCGATTGGATTGATCGCACGCACAATTCGTTCACGCTGCAATGGGACGGTGTCGCTGGCGTTACGCGGTATGAAATTAGGGTCTATATCGCACCTCCTGGAGAGGAAGTCATCCCCCAGGGATCACGATACATATACGATACGCCAACGTCAGGGCAACAGGTGTACATAGTCGACGGTTTGCAGGCAAATACTCAATACCGCTTTGAACTTAGGGCCGTAACCGATGCGGGAGACAGTCAGCCGGACAACCCGTGGGTGTATGAATATACACTCGCAACTCCGCCAAGCGGTTTTGAAGCGTTTAACGTCACCCATAGTTCGCTGACGCTGAGATGGGATGCCGTCGAAAGTGCGGTAAATTATGTCATAGAATCCCGGCTGGCCAATACCCAATTTGCGACACTCGTAACCCTGCCGGGAACCTTTACGGAATTCCACGTTTCCGACCTTAACCCACTCACCTGGTACGATTTTAGAATCCATGCAGTGCCGGTAAGCGGGGCCCCGACTGCCTGGAATGAAATACAAGTACGAACGGAGCCGGACCCCGGCCTGCCCGCTCCGAACACTCCTGACGCCAGCGATTTCAGTTTTCAGTCTACGGGATTGCACACCGGGCAGTTGACTTGGACTGCGGTCGATCATGCGGAAAGTTATGTGGTGCAATACCGCACAAAAGATGTTACAAACCAGGAAACATGGCAAAATGTTGGAGCGACCACCGCGACCGTTCACATTCCCAATCTTAATGAGATGGGCTGGTACGAATTCAGGATTCGTTCAATAGGGCCGGGCGGAGAATCCGAATTTTCCACCGTTTGGGAAGCAGAACATGATCCCAGAACGCTCACTTTGATCACGCCAGCACCGCCGACGGGAATGGCGGTTACGCAATCCCAAATCAATGTTTCCTGGAACTCCGTGCCGAGGGCAACCGACTATCAACTCCAAATCCTGCGCCCTGATGCAGACCCGGAAACCGGCTGGGAAAATTACGGTATTCCAACGAATCTGTTGTCCATGCAAGTAACCGGACTGATTGTGGACAGTTATTACCAGTTTAGGGTGATTGCGGGTAATGAGGCGCCTCCAACCGGAGAGAAATCGCACCCATCCGCCGCTTCGACACCGATTAAAACCCTCGCGGAAGGCGAAGTTGCGGCGAACATATTCGCGACACCGGAAATTTTGGCCATCCGAGGCGTTGCCACAAACATGGTGGAAATCGTCTGGACGAAGGTAACGCAAACCGTCGCAGGGACAACCTTGCCGAATTCCGACCTCATCGACTACCGGCTTGAATACAGCATCGACGGGACGGCCTGGCACGCCATCACGGTTCCGCTGGGGCATATTCTGTGGGGAGAAGGCAAATATACGGTTAATTCTCAAGGCATCGCCGTCAAAGACAACGGCGGACGCGATGCTTATGTCTATGTCCTGCACAATCCAGAGTTTACCGAAGGACAAACGCTTCAAGTGCGAGTTTCCGCCGTGTCATTGGATACCGCCCGGTTCGGGGATTCGTCCGTTTCCAATACGCTTTCTGGCAACACGATGACCCAGGCCGCCGCGAATAGCGTAACGGGCATTGCGAAAAAGCCCGCCGTCAGGGCCGTCAACGCAAAGGCCGGTATTAACTTCGTTACGATGCAACTTACCGGCAACATGAGTTGGCAAAATAATAACAATAACCAGGCGTACAAGATTGAAGTTGGAACCGGCAGCGGTGCCCGATGGAATACGCTTACGGCATCAAAGGTGATGACCACAATCTACGTCACGGCGGATAGGGTGCATCAAACAACCAATGCGGCGGCGAGCCGGGTGGACATTCGCGTCGGAGTTGCGGAACCCGCGATTGCCGGTCGAATCAACACGCTCGGCCAAACATACCGATTTGCCGTTACGGCGATGAATGCGAATGGCGACACTATCAAAAACAAGAACGGGCAAGAAGATCCGCGTGCAGGCAGTGTCCGAACTTTGACGGCCAAACAGGCAACCCCGAAACTCACCGTACCGCGGGGTGTCGCGACGGTCAATTCCGTGCAGTTCCAACTGGCAAAACCGACCACCGGTATTGACGCATACGAACTCAGGATTCTCGGGCGTGTGATTGATAACACCGGCCGTGCGGTGAACAATGTGCATCTTGCGACGATAAAAGTCAATATAGATGCAAACGGTGTGCATACCATCGAGCATGTAACACCAACGACGGATATGGGAACGGCTATCGTGAATCCGTTAGCAGATTTGACGATTGGAGCCGTTCGCCTTGACGATCGTGTAATCGGGAGCGGGGCGAAGGCGGTTCCGGGTGTTGGCGTAGAAATCGCGGGCTTGCAGTCCGGCCAACGCTATACGATTCAAGTACGATCCATTGATGCCATCGGGCGAGAGTCGGACGGCTACACGCTCCGGGAGCCCGCTAGACTGGATAGAGATGTCTTTAACCGGGTTAATGTATCGACACTGCGGTATGCGGCACCGACCATACAGCGTTCGGTAGCCGGAACGACGGCGGCACTCACGTTGAGAACGCCGGCAACATGGCCGCTCGGGATAAGAGACAATGCGCAAAATCTTACGAACACCTATTCCACCTTCTATGAAGTTGCGGTGTATCACGGCACATTTTCGGTTAACCAAATCTTGGGCCAAGTCCCAGCGGCGGTTGCCGCCAAGGCGAATTTGACATTGCCGGATGGCGTGCGGATAGAGAATCCAACGGCGGAACTGGCTCCAATCCAACCGGCAGATGTGACGGTCCGGCACATTCTCGGGACCGCTCAGCGAGTTGAATTTGCCGGTTTGACACCGGGCCAGTACACGGTAACGGTAACGGCGGTTACAATCAAAGACGGCTTGCGTATTGAATCGGCCCTGGGCCGAACGACTTTTAGGGTGTCGTGATTTGGTGTCGTGTTTAGATATGCGGGAATCGTTTCCCGCACGAGCGAGGGGGTAGGCATGAGCCCCCCCGGGCCCGCCCCCCCTCTTGCACGCCGTCGACAAATGTGCTACAAACGATGCAATGTGCTTTTCCGTGTACCACTAACTCCCAGTTGACAGCATGAGCATTCATGACTTTATCGGCTATCCCCTCATTGCATGGAACGATTATAACCGTAATCCCATCTACCTCGACAAGAATACCCGATGTTATATCTCCGCAAGACTCGCCGATAAAACCGGCTTCTACGAGACTGTAAACATCGACCGTATCGAAGTCGAACTCTATCAGAGCGTTGAGTCCTTCCACAACAATGTCGGGCCCCTCGTCGAAATCCAAATGCTCGACGCCCCCTCCAAAAACACCAATCCCAACTCCAGCAATCCCTATTTCATGTGGTACAGCAAAACCGCCGGAAAAACGGGGATCATCATCGAACAATACAAAGGCGATCACCTCCTCCAAATCGTCCGAACTCCAAGTTCCATCGACAATGTCATCAAATCCCATTCCCTGCAAATCCCCTCCATCGGCATCCTCACCAAACGCATTCTCGTCGAATGCAACGGGATCTACTACGGGCCGTTAGAGCACTCCAAAATCGACGAACACTACGTCAAACTCGCTGCCCGAAAGGATGACCGCTATTACATCGGAAAATACTATGCCGAAGCCTACGAGTCAAAATTACTTTTAATGACCGAAAGTTTCGGCGGCCTTGACCTTCTTGATGTACGACACCTGCCGCCCTTCGGCGACGACAACAAAGTCGATTTCTTTAGCGATGCGGAACTCCGCGATCTCTTTCTTGCCTCACTCGATATTAAATCCCGGGAGCATATGGAAAAATTGCGTACGTTCTTCAATATCGTCGACTCAAAAATCGTCTCCGAAGACCGCGAACGCCGAATCAGCCAAATTTTGCGTAATCTCGAACATCAAGATACCACGCTTCGGCAAATTGCCTATTACATCTTGGCCACCAAGGATTTATGCGAAAATGTGATGGACAAAATCATCAAGGAACGCCTTGATGTCGTCGTTCGGCACATTCCCGAAAGCGGACTGAAAATCAACACCGACAACCTGCCCAGCCTGCCGGAATCTGTTCCCGGGCCGGTGCCTGTTCTGCCCGTCTCGACGCCGACCGGCAAAGGCAAAGCAGCCGTCAGCGATCCTGCGACGGAACGGCAAGTTTCCGAACAAAAAGCCCTGCTGCTGCGTTTGACCAAAAAATATGAGGGCGTCCTCGAAAAAGCGAATTTGGCCGACGAAATTGATTATCTCCGAACCGAAGCGGATTCCGTGCAGTCCGAACTGAAAACGGCAACCGCCGCGCTGGAATTGGCCCAAAAAAGTCTCGGATTCATTCGGGATGAGGTCAAAAAGGAAGCGAAATTCATCACGGAATCGGTCGATAAATCGTTGCTGGATTTGGTGTTGCGGACATTCAACGACCGGGAATGGGAAGGCAAGAAAAGTCCGCCGTTCAGTCCCGCATTGCTGTCGAGCGAAGCCCGACCGCAGAAAATGATCGAACGCGTGCAGGATGTGCTGCAACGAGCAAATTGGGCGTTGCCCGGCGATGATATTCGCAATCGGAACGAAATTGCCAATTACCTGATATGCCTGACGCAGGGATTTGTTACGACATTCTACGGCGAGCCTGGAACGGGGAAAACCTCGCTTTGCCGACTGTTGGCGAAGGCCTTGGGATTGGTCCGCGAAGATGACAATAATCGGTTCGTGGAAGTTGCCGTCGAGCACGGTTGGGATTCGCCGAAGGATTTTGTCGGCCAGTACAATCCGCAGAGCAAGTCGATGGAGATTGCGAACCGGAAACTGTTTAATGCACTGAGCCTGCTCGATCAGGAATCCCGGCGGAAGATGGATGATATTGCACCGTTTTGCGTGTTATTGGATGATGCGAATATCAGTTCGGTGGAGCGGTATTGGTCGCAGTTTTTACGGATATGCGATTTTGATTCGGCAACGCGGTCGATAAACCTTGGCGGGAACGTCGAGTTGGCCATGCCGAATCACTTACGGTTTTTGGCAACGGTTGGCGGAGACAACGAGATGCACGAAGGATTGTCGATGCGGTACATTGACCGAAGTTGGATTATTATGCTTGTACCGGAACATGTGAAGTATGAACCATTGGGAGTGCAGGATGCGAATGTTGCGAAGGTCATATCGTTCAATTCGTTATTAAAGGCATTCGCACCGAAAGACCAAAAAATAGATGCGACGATATTGGAGGAATGGGATGCAATTCAGACGATCTTTAGCAGTAACAAGTTGCCGATTAACCCGCGTAATTTGAAGATGGTGCGTAATTATTTTCAGGTTGCATTTTCTTGTATGGATACGAGTCAGGAGGAGAATCGGTTTGCACCGTTGGATTATGCGGTCTCGCAGAAGATATTACCGACGATTAACGGCATGGACAAGCATTACGGGGACTTATTGGAGGCATTATTGGCACATTGTTCTGGCATGTTGCCGATGTGTTGCGAGCACATTCAGCGGATGAAGGCGACGAGCGAGCAGAGGTATTACAGTTTTTTCCTGTGGTAGGAGCGAAGTCGCCGCCCGGCTGGCAAAAGCATCGTCCTTCCGGCGCAAGCCGGGATGACGATGTGTACGCCGGGATGACGATTTTGAGGTTTGCCGAACGAGTCTACTACATTTTCCACGCTTCAATATCCGCGATGACCGATTGGATGAGTGCCATCGCGTCCGTGCCGATCGACTGAAAATGCTTTTCGTAACCATACGCCCCCGAAGGAGCAACAAGACAAACAAAACGGAACAACTCGCCCCGATCTCCCCATTTTTCCAGTTGGTAATACGTCGCTCCCAATGACTTCAGGCGATACTCCAAAGCCGCAAAATCCGGTGCCGCCGATGCCGGTGCCGAAGGAGTGTGTTCCCTCGCAATATGCTGAATGGCCTGCGGAACAGCCGGCTGTACGGTCGATGGGATTGGGATTGCCGACAAGGCCGGATAAATCGCCTCCGACGGCATAGACGGTGAGGGCACGGAACTCGGCTCGGCCTTATACACCGGATTTTTCGGCAGATGATTCCAGAAAACCGCAATTCCCGGCACCACGATGAGCATTCCCAGCAGGATAACACTGCGGACTACATGAATAAAAGGCGATTCGGCTGGTTTCATCGCTTGGAGAGAATCGGTCGTTCAAGGACGATATAATCGTATCGTTCTTGAGCAAGTTTGTCAACAGCAAAAACTGCCGTTGCCGATTTCGCCGCTTTTTTTTATACTACCGGCCGCAAAATTACCGTATCGCCAAATCAAAGATGAAGGCCCTTTCGTATACCCTGCTCCTTGCCCTGCTTGCATTCTCTTTCAACACCGCCGTTGGGCAAGATGCAATGCTCGCAATCCGTGATGCTGCCGCCAAAGAATTGCCTCTCCAAAGCGATGTCGAAATTGACCCCATCTCCGCAAGCGAAATTCCCGCGTGCGAACTGATCATTTCCGCCGACCGAAGGCACATGACCCTTTTGAGCCCGCAAAAAGTGATGCTCCGCCGGTTTTCCGATACCGACGGCGACCCGCAATCGCAGGTGGATCAATGGTCGTTCTACCAAAACGGCGTCGAAGTCTACCGCGAACTCGATACCACCGGCAACGGCAAACGCGATCAATTCCGATGGCTCAATACCGCCGGAACCCGTTGGGGCGTCGATACAACCGGCAACAATGCCATTGATACCTGGAAAGAAATTTCCGCCGAGGAAGTTTCCCGCGAAATTATCCTCGCATTGGCAACGAACGATGCCCAACGCTTTGCAGCCGTTGCCCTTAAAGAAAGCGAACTGCGAAATCTCGGATTGGGCGAAGTGCATAACAGTACCGCCGCCCAAAAGATTCCCGGCTTGCAAACAGGCTTCGCCGCCGCGGTCAGCAGTCTTGCCCTGTCAAATACCGCTCAATGGCATCAACTCAGTGCGATGATGCCGGGTACTGTCCCGCAAGGCGAGCAGGGCAATCAAAAAGACCTGCGGGTCTATGAAAACGCGACCGCAACGGTCAGCGAATCGGGCAACGTCCGGCAAATTTTGATCGGAACGCTCGTCCAAATCGGCGAAAATAATTGGCGGGTGCTCGATTTGCCCAAAAATTACGATGTCGAGCAACTGGCGTATACCTTCATCCAGCCGGTTCTCACTCCGGGCAGTACGGGACCCGCCGACAGCGAAATCGTCGCGATGATGAATCAAATTGCCGCTCTGCAATCGCAGATTCCGACTTTGCCCGAAGCCGACCGGCCTGACAAACACAAGGAAGTCATTGCGATACTTTTGGAAATTGTCAAAATCGCGGCAACGCAAGACGAACGGGAAAATTGGATCCGTCAAATCGCGGATACCATTATGCAGGCGGTGGGCCGTAATGAATATCCCGACGGCAAAGAACAGATTGCGGCACTTTTTGCAACGGTCAACCAGCCGACAATGCAGGAACTTGCCGCACATGTTCGGAGTCGGCAGATTATGGTCGAGTATTGCATTGCGTTGGAGTCGGGCAGCGATCCGATGAGGGCCTATACACAATGGCTTGCGGATTTAGAGGATATGGTAACGGCTTTCCCGACGACGGAAGCCGGTTTGGACGGAATGATGCAACTCGCGTCCTACAAAGAAATGCTGGAGCCGACAAATACGGAATCGATCCGCTGGTATAGGCGGGTGATTGAATTGGTTCCCGGCCAACCGCAGGCTGCGAAGGCTCAGGGAGCGATTCGTCGATTGAATGCGGAAGGCAACGAAGTCCCATTTCGGGGATTTTCGGATACGGCAGGCCGAGCGTTCGACATTGCGGAGTATCGGGACAATTTTGTGCTGCTGTGTTTTTGGGATTCCCATTCGGCGGGCCAGTTGCCGATTATCAAGGCGGTTTTGGACCGATTTGAATCGGCGGAACTCGTTCCGATTGGCGTCAATTTGGACAATGATGAGTCGGCGATGCAGACGGCATTGCAAAATGCGCCGGCGGGATGGCGTCAACTTTACGCGCCGGGCGGTTTGGATGGGGCGTTGGCAACATATTGGGGAATTATTTCGCCGCCCAGTATGATTTTGTACGACAAGGCAGGCCGTGTGGTGCGTTCGAGCATTACTTCGGTGGAAGACTTGCAGCAAGTGCTGACGGACTTAGTGCAGTAGATGCAATGCTTGACGTCAACGACGGGTTTGTTAGAATGGAGTGTCGGTTAGGCTTATTGAGGATGGATGCCCGAGTGGTTTAAGGGACCGGTCTTGAAAACCGGCGTGCGGAAACGTACCGTGGGTTCGAATCCCTCTCCATCCGGTAGAGGAACGCCTGGCGACGGATGGCGAGAACGAATCTACGTCGAAATCACCGGGGGGCTGGCGGCCCCCACTCTTGCTCGCTTGCACAATCAGGTATAATCGCCCGTTGCCATCCCGTCGCGTCCCATCCATTGCCGTGCAAAACCGTTTTTCAACGCTTGTTCTCGTACTCGCCATTGCATTTTCCCCTGCCGTGCGTGCCGCCGAACGATTTGAATTCGACGAAGTGCATCTCGGCACCCTGGTCCGTATCACTCTCTACGCTCCAACATCCGACGTTGCCGAAAAGGCCGCCCAAGACGCATTTGCCGCTTTTCAATCCGTCAACGAAACCATGAACACCTACGACGCCCAAAGCGAACTGTCGCGGCTTGCCGAAAACCGCGGTTGGATCCGTGTGAGCGACGACCTGTTTACGGTGCTTCAAGCAGCAAAGCATTACCATCATGTATCCGAAGGGGCGTTCGATATTACGGTTGGCCCGATGGTTCGGCTTTGGCGGCGTTCCTATCGGCAACGGGAACTGCCCAGCGAACAACGCATCGCGGAGGCCAAGGAACTCGTCGGCAATCATCTTTGGGAACTCGATGAGCAAAACCAATCCGTTCGGCTCCTGAAATCCGGTATGCGGCTCGACCTCGGCGGGATTGCCAAGGGGTATGCGATTGATAAAGCGTTTGAAATTATTCTAAAGCACGGAATTACCTCGCTTTTGGTCGATGCGGGCGGCGATTTTCGTGTGGGTGCTCCGCCGCCCAACACGGACGGATGGACGATCGCAAAGGGCGACGAGACGGTCTTGCTAAAGGAGACTGCGATGGCGACGTCGGGGGATCGGTTTCAATTTGTGGAGATTGAGGACGTGCGGTATTCGCATCTTGTCGACACGCGGACGGGTCTAGGCACGACGGATCCGCAAACGGTTCATGTGCGTGCTCCGACGGCGATGCAAGCGGACGCGTTAGCAACTGCCGGGAGCATTCTCGGACGGGAAAAAGGGGAAGCGATGATCGAACGGTTGCCGAATGTCAGTGTAGAGTTTTTACCATCCGCTCGACATTTTCCCGATTAACCGGCGAAATGATGCCGCATTCCGTGATGATGCCGGATATCAACTCCGACGGCGTTACATCGAATGCCGGATTGTATACCCGGACGCCTTCCGGGGCGGTCCGCTTGCCGAAACCTTCGCATATTTCTTCCGCACTGCGTTCCTCAATCGGGATTTCGCTGCCGGACGTGAGCGTCAAATCGAACGTCGAAACCGGTGCCGCAACGTAAAATGGTATTCCATGCGCCTTCGCCGAAACCGCTACGCCGTAAGTTCCGATTTTGTTGGCCGTATCTCCATTGGCCGCAATGCGGTCCGCTCCCACAACCACACCATCAATTTTGCCCTGCCGCATCACCCAAGCCGCCATCGAGTCGCAAATCAGCGTAACCTGGATTCCCCGTTGCATCAATTCCCAAGTCGTGAGCCGGGCTCCCTGCAAAAGCGGTCGGGTTTCGTCGGCGTAAACGTGAATCGTCTTGCCGGATTCCGCTGCGGTAAAGAACACGGCCAAGGCGGTTCCGAAATCGGCCGTTGCGAGGCCGCCCGCATTGCAATGCGTCAGCCAAGTGCTGCCGTCTTTGATGAATTCCTGCCCGAAGCGTCCGATGGCTCGGCAAATATGCCGGTCTTCGTCGTGTATCGCTTGGGCTTCGGCGAATAGGGCATCCCAGATTGCCGGAACATTGCCGGTATGATAGAGCGATTCGGCTTTTGCCTTCATCCGGTTCAGTGCCCAAAACAGGTTGACGGCGGTTGGCCGGCTCGAGGCGAGATATTCGGCAACTTCATCGAGTCGGGTGCGGAAGGCGTCAAGGTCTGCGTTGGTCGGCAGAGTTTTTAGGCCGATGCAGAGGCCGTAAGCGGCGGCGATTCCGATGGCGGGAGCCCCGCGGACGCGGAGCATTTTGATGGCTTCCCAAACGGTATCGGCATTTTGGCAGTCGATGATTTTGAGTTCCGTCGGCAGGAGCGTTTGGTCGATCAATTTGAGCGAGCCGAGGCGGTCGCCCTGCCAGGAAAGGGATTCGGGAGGTGTTGGTTGAGGCATGGTGTGTGATGTGTCCGGGAACCGCGTTTCGCTTCGTCCCCGGCTCTCATTATACATCCAAATTCTTCACTTCGAGTGCGTGTTTCTCAATGAACTCCCGACGCGGTTCGACCTTGTCGCCCATCAATATGCGAAATAAATCGTCCGCCGCTGCCGCATCCTCCATCGTTACCTGTATTAACGTCCGATTCTGCATGTTGAGCGTCGTGTCCCGAAGTTCCTCCGCATTCATCTCGCCCAATCCCTTGAACCGCGTTACCTGCATTCCCTTCTGACCACCACTTCGGACCTCCGTAAGCAATTCCCGTAAATCTTCGATGCCCTTCATGTCATCGCCTCGACGCAAATAATACCGCGATGTATCCGTGCCCGTCCGCTCCTGTGGCAATAATGAATCAATCTCAAATCCCTGCTCGCGAAGTTCCAGCAAATACTTGTTGAGCGTACGCACTTCATGCAACTCGACCACACGCACATTCGCTGCCGCATCCTGTTCGGCAATTTCGCCGTTCTCCGCAGACGGCGACGCGGTCAACTCAACCTGCTCGTAAAACGCTTTCAATTTTTCCCTGTCCGTGAGCCACTCTTCCTGCTTGTCGTAAAACACGTGATACACCGGCAATCTTGCCGTCTCCTTGTCCTGACGCAGGGCATGCTCCCGAAGGCTGATTCCCCGGCGTTCCAACGCAAGAATCGCATCGTCCAAATGGGCAATCGTCTTGCAGAGTTTTTCCATCGCTTCGCCTTCATAAACCCGACCGTCGCCCGGCTCGAAAATCGTGTTTTTCAAGCCAAAGTCAAGCAATATCCGCTGCATCTCTTCGTCCGTTGCAATGTATTGATCCACCTTGCCTTTGCGGCGAATCCGGTAGAGCGGCGGACATGCAATGAAAACATGCCCTGCCCGCACCAACTCGTACATTTGCCGGTAAAAAAAGGTCAAAAGCAATGTTCGGATGTGCGAACCATCCACGTCGGCATCGGTCATAATCACGACCTTGCCGTACCGCCGTTTGGATAAATCAAGGTCAACGCCGATTCCGCAACCCAGAGCGGCAATCATACTCAACACTTCCGTATTGGCAAACACTTTGGCGTCGGTCGCTTTATAGACGTTCAAAATCTTTCCCCGTAACGGCAAAATCGCCTGAAATTCCCTGATTCGTCCGCCTTCGGCACTCCCCCCGGCGGAGTCCCCTTCGACGAGATAAAGTTCGCATTTATCGACTTCCTTGCTGGTGCAGTCCCGAAGTTTGCCCGGCAGGCCGCCGTAAGACAACGCCCCTTTCCGTTCCCGCACCAATGCCCGGGCTTTTCGGGCACTTTCCCGGGCTTCGGCGGCAACGATCCCCTTTTTGACGATAATCTGTGCCGTTTTGGGATTTTCTTCGAGAAATTTCGCCAACTGCTCGCCGATGAGCGAGTTGACGATGCCTTCGACTTCGCTGTTGCCGAGTTTGGTCTTCGTTTGTCCTTCAAATCGGGGATTCGGCACGCGAATCGACAGCACGGCGGTTAAACCTTCGCGGAAATCTTCGCCGCTGGGCATCGGCACCTTATCCTTGAACATATTCTGGTTTTTGCCGTAGTTATTCAGCGTCCGCGTCAGAGCAGTCCGCAGGCCGGACATATGCGTGCCGCCTTCGATCGTGTAAATGTTGTTGACGTAAGAACGGATATTTTCCGTGTATTCGACGGTGTATTGCAGGGCGACATCGACGGCGACTCCTTCGGCATGGCCTGTCATTCGGACGACTTCGGGATGGGCCGGATCGGTCGAACGGTTCATGTTTTTCACGAAATCGGTCAAGCCGTCTTGGTATTCAAAAACATCTTCGGCTCCGCTGCGGACATCGCGGTAGATGATTTTTACGCCGCTGTTGAGGAATGCCAAGTCCTGCAATCGGCGGTAAAGGACATTGTAATCGAACTTCCGGTCGGGAAAGATTTCCTCATCCGGCAGAAAGGTCGTTTTCGTCCCTCGCTGATCGGATTTCCCCAATTTTTCGACGGGTCCCGTGGGAATACCGCGTTCGTATTCTTGATGATAGACGAATCCGTCGCGGGAAACATCGACTTCGCACCATTCGGAGAGGAAGTTGACGACGGTAACGCCGACGCCATGCAATCCGCCGGAGGTTTGGTAGGCTCCTTTGGAGAATTTTCCGCCGAATTTCAGCACGGTCATAACGCCTTCGAGCGTGGATTTTTTCAATTCGGGATGTTCGTCGATGGGAATACCTCGGCCATCGTCTTCGACGGTCACGGAGCCGTCGTTATTGATTTGGACGGTGATTGCGTTGGCGAAACCGGCCATGGCTTCATCAATGGAGTTATCAACGACTTCGCTGACGAGGTGGTGGAGACCTCGGCTGGAAGTATCGCCGATGTACATAGCGGGTCGTTTTCGGACGTGTTCTTGATCGCTGAGATGTTCGAGGTCTTTTGCGGTATAGTCTTCATTGGCATCGGGCAGAGCACCGGAGGCGATGGCAAAGTGTTCGCTGGGTTCGGGAAGCGTTTCATTCATAGGGTAAATTATAGCATAAACGGCGGATTCTCGGAGCCCGTGGCGTGAGTTAGGGCAAAGAGCCGGGGGCGTCAGCCGCCCCTCCGCCGCTATTTCTTCCAAATCAGTTGGCCCAAATTGCGGATGATGCTCGACATCGGCGGGTCATCCTGCGATTGCTCCGCTTGCCTTACCGGAGGCAAATCCGGTGTGATACTCGACGAAATCGGACGCAAACGCTTGCCCGATCGAATTCCCGACTCCTCGGCTTCATCAGAAGACGTCGGCTTGGACAACGCCAATCCCGGCTGCTCCGAATCCGTGAACCGCAACGGAAATGGACGAGATGTTTCGCCAATCGGCTCCCGTTTGCGCTCCTGCATAAGCGTTGCCGTCTTCGGAACCTCCCAATCTGGATCCGTCCAATCCGCCTCGGCCGGTCGCGTCGGGGCTTGCGGGACATGTTTGGGATACTCATCGCTGGCATCCGGCCGAGTACGAAAACGATTGCTCTTATCGCCGAAATAGAACTTCTGCGCCTCGGGATTGGCCGTAACTTCGGCGGGCGTGCCATGACACAATACTTTGCCAGCCTGGATTACGTAACTCCGTTTGGTGATTTCCAGCGTATCCTGCACCGAATGGTCGGTAATCAAAATTGCAATTCCTTCGGCAGCAAGATTGCGGATGATTTCTTGAATGCTTGCGACTGTAACGGGATCAATTGCGGCAAAGGGTTCGTCGAGCAGGATGATTTTCGGATTGGAAACGAGCGATCGGGCAATTTCGAGGCGTCGGCGTTCTCCGCCGGAAAGACTTCCGCCGTAACTTTGCCGAAGATAGGTCAAGTTAAATTTTTCCAACAGTTCTTCGCAGCGTCGTTTTCGTTCGGTTTTTTTCATCCCGAGCATTTCCATCACGCCGTGGAGGTTGTTTTGGACGGTCAATTTTTGGAATACGCTTCGATCTTGGGGCAGGTATCCCATTCCGCCGTCTCGGCTTCGGCGGTACATAGGCCAGTCGGTCACGTTTTGATTTCCGAGGTAGACGATCCCGCCGTTGGTGTTGATGAGTCCGCAGGCCATACGGAAACTGGTTGTTTTTCCGGCGCCGTTGGGCCCGAGTAGCCCGACGATTTCGCCTTTATTGACGTAAAAGGAGACGCCGTCGACCACGCGTCGGCTGCCGTAGATTTTGATAAGGCCTTCGACTTTGAGGATGGTCGCGTGGCCTTTTGCGGATTCGAACATTGGTCTGGTACAAAAATGGGCGTCGCGATTCTAGTCAATTTTAGCGTTGTGTGTCAAGGGGAAAACCCGCTTATGCACACTCGGGGGCTGACGCCCCCGGCTCGTGCGCCCCTAACTTACGCCACGGATTCCGCGAATCCGCCGATAAAACATCAATCGCTGCACAGAATCGCATTACCAATAAGCCCGATATCCATAATAATAACCCCAGCCCCAACTTGGAACGACGACCGGACGCCAAGTTCGCCAAACAACGGGCGCATGATAGACTACCGGTGCATGACACATCACCGGCCTGCAATGACGCGGAACTGCCCAAGCACACGGTGTGGCAACACGCATTGCACACGGTGTCGCAACCACCGGAGCAGCAGGTGTCATACAAGGACAACCAACGGCTGGTGCAGCGGCTTCGGCGGATGCAGGCACCATCGGTGCCAGTACGGGTTCGGCATGAATTGTGTTAATTGTTGCACACACGAACAATACGGCAACGGATAAACAAAGAATCGCTTTTTTCATAAAAATCTCTCCTATTAGGTAGGGATAAGGGAATGCGTGCCGCAGGAAACTGATCTTGCTGTAAAAACACCCATTCAGTGCGATCGGCAACCACCATTGCGGCCTGCCATGCGATGCATCTTTACTGCTTTTCCGTGCAGCGAAGACATGGCAATCCGATGCGGCTGTTTACCAATCTAGGCAGATTATAGAAAAAAAAAAAAACAGACAAGAGGGGGTGTTTGGGAAAGATAGGCAAACGAGAGAGAATAGGCAAGAGGAAGTGATGGTGCAAATTTTTCCGTTTTCGCGGGCGGGAAGCCGTCATTTTGCCTCCATTGTCATTCCGGCGCAAGCCGGGATCCAGGCATTGCGTGCGATGCCGATTCTTCTGGGTTCCGGCTTTCGCCGGAATGACGGGAAGAGGCGGAATGACGGAAGTGCGGAAGGGCGGGTTTACGCTCACGCTACGGATTCCGCGGACGCTCCGGCTTGGCAGACAACAATATGCCGTAGACCGTTAAGCCCAATCCCATCATCACGACAACGTTAATCGCTTCCCGAAAAAACCAAAAACCGACCAACGATAATATCACCATCTGACTGACCGCAACCAACGATGCCTGAACCGCCGATGTCATCCGCAAGCCCTGTATCTGAAAAAAGAACGCAAGCATATTGCAAACGCCAGAAATTAATATCACCTGCCAAGACCAATAGGGAACATCGTAAAATCCCGAAACGCCTTGCCTGCTGATAATAAATACGGCAAAAATGATTACCCCGACAATGAATACGATTGCCATCATAAGCGTTACCGGAAACGGCGAATACAATTTTTCCGCGGGCGGCTCCCCGGTTTTCTTGTCGTAATCATATCCGACCCAATGGAAAACCTTAAAAGAGAGCCAAGCACTGTTTTCGTCCTTCCAATTTTGCCGCAGAGCATGCCGGAGCATCACGAGATAGACGGCATAGGCAACTCCCGCAATGACCGTCCCGATTGCAACGAGCAAAAACAGTCCCGCTTCCACCCCGCTGCCGCCTTGCGATGGCGTCGGGGCCGACATTTCCTTCCCGATGCTCAAAACGGTAACGGCAACGATCAGGATGGCAATGGCAATTTTCCTTTTGCGGGAAAGCGAATCGCCGTAAATAAAGTACCCCAAGACGGCAACGCCCAAAAGCGTGGCGGACTGAACCAACGGAACCGTGATGATCAAGCCGATGATGGCGAAGCCCAGCACATGGAGCGGAGCCCCGATGAGTTGGCAAATGACTGCTGCGAGCACAAGGAGGCACACCAAACGAAAGGATGTAAAACGATAACGTCCCTGCATCAGCCTGAACGTGAGCCAAGGAAGCAACAGGGCAAGCCCGATGGCCTCTTTGTAGAAGAGTGCCCAATACTGGTCGATTTCATACTCCGGCCCGGTCAGATACCGCATCACGACATTGGAGACTCCAAACAGGAGCGTAGACAGGAATGTGAAGATCGTTCCTGTCCAGCGTTCACTATCGGCTGCTTTCGCAGGAATTGATGATACTTTATCTGACATAAAGCGGAGATTGTATCGGCACTATCATATCAAAACTTCACTCCCCTGGCGAGTCCCTCCGGCGGCGTCCAAGCATCCAGCCGCTCTGCAACGGCACCCGCCGACGCTAATACATAATTACGCTGCAAAGACAGGATCGAACGCAATAAATCCGCAATGTCATACGGAATCGCCTGATTGTAAATCCGTGCATCCTTCGGCTCCTCGTTCAATTTTGCCCGAAACTTTTCCTGCGTGTCCTGGAGCGGAAACGGCACCGTGCCCGTCAACATTTGATACAACGTGCAACCCAACGAATAAATGTCCCAAGACGGCAACGGACGATACGGATTCCGCAGTTGATCCGGTGCCATATAATCGACCGTTCCCGCAACCCGGCCCGACGTGATGAGCGAAGAATCCAACAGTCGGCTTGCCGAACCGTCTTCGTCGTTTCCGGTCTGGTCGCCCGCCGTTTGCTGCACATCAATCACCGCGGACAACCCGAGATCAATCAATTTTGCCGTTCCATCGCTCGACAGCAAAATGTTGGCGGGTTTAATATCGCGATGGATGATGCCGTTTTCGTGCAGATACTGTACGGCCCTGGCGATTTGCGTGATGATTGTCGTTGCGGTATCGAGCGGCAAAATGGGGGCTTGCCGAAGCAGGGAACGCAGATCGCCGCCGTCCATAAATTCGTGTACCATATAATCGACGCTGCCGTCTTGGCCGGATTCGAGGAACCGGACGAGATTCGGATGCCGTAATTCTTTTTGGACTTCGATTTCGTGCATAAACCGTCGGGAAAGTTCCGGCGTCGCTTTGGTAATCGGCAGGACTTTGATGGCCGTGTACTGCTCCTGAGAAACATTGCGTCCGAGAAAAACATATCCGTAACCGCCCTTCCCGATGGCGTCGACGATTCGGTATTCGCCGAGGGAAAATTTGGTTTTTCCTTCCAGGAGTTGTTCGGCTTGCCAACGATTCAGGAAGCCTTGGCGGATGAGTTCGTCGGCAAGTTGCGTTTCTTCGTGGGTATGGTCTTTGTGTTCGGCTTCGGAGGCATCGAGAGTGGCGTCGGCGGGATTGAATGCAGATTGCTTTGTCTCAATGGATTCGTGTTTGAATATTTTTTTTAATTTGGCGGGTTTTTGGAGTTGTTCGATGGAGACGGGCTCGATGGCGGAGATGTCGAACAGGATGGAATCGAGAGTCGATGCAGAGCCGTCGGCTCGTTTCTGGATGAAGTCGGCGATTTTTGAGAGTTTTTCTGCCGGAACCAATCCGCTGGCCAAAATGGATTGATAGAAATTTGACGAATCCATAGGGTTTATTGTACCAGATATTGCCAACCGCCGACAAGAGCGGGCGGCGAGGGCGTCCAGACCAATTCTGAACACGCTCTAGCGATTGAGAGCGTAATACACATCGTTGATCTTGATCTGATTCCGAAATTCGGCAAGTGTTGTTTCGCTATCAATCAACAACATTTCGATGCCCGCTATTTCCGCATAGTCCTCAAAATACTCACGAGTCAACGAATACGAAAATGCCGTGTGGTGCGTGCCGCCTACGAGAATCCAGGCGTGCGCTGCCGTCTTCAAATCAGGCTGCGGCACCCAAAATGCACGAGCAACAGGCAACTTCGGTAACTCGGCCTCCGGTTTGATGCAATCAACTTGATTGACAATCATGCGAAAACGATTGCCTATATCAACGACCGTCGCTGCAATGCCGGTTCCTTCGCGGGCCGTGAAAACCAACCGTGCCGGATCTGCCTTACCGCCAATGCCGAGCGGATGCACTTCTACTTGCGGCTTACTACCAGCAATCGACGGACATATTTCAAGCATGTGTGCCTGCAAAATCGCACCTTTGCCTTTGAAGTGGTAAACATAATCTTCCATAAACGAAGTCCCGCCGGGTAGCCCGCTTGCCATCACTTTCAACATGCGGACCATCGCAGCGGTTTTCCAATCGCCCTCGGCACCGAAGCCGAATCCATCATTCATCAAACGCTGCGAGGCCAAGCCGGGCAGTTGATCCAAACCATGCAGAGCGTCAAAGTTCGTAGTAAATGCTTTCGCATCCGTCGCCTGCAAAATCTTTCGCATCGCGACTTCGATGCGGGCGGCTTCGCATACTTGTTGATACTTCGCGCCGCCTTTTTTCGCATCCGGTGCGAAATCATACTGCGATTCATACTCGGCAACGAGGTGGTCAATTTCCGCATCGGTTGTGCGTGCAACTTCGGCAGCAAGGTCGCCGACGGGATAGTAGTCGATGTGATAGCCGAGTTTCATTTCTGCTTCGACGCGGTCGCCATCGGTAACGGCAACATTATTCATATTGTCGCCGAATCGCAGTATCCGCATCGACTGAGCATCAGCCCAAGCAGCACATACCCGCATCCAGACGGCAATGCGTTCATGCACCTCATCATCTTGCCAATGACCGACAACAATTTTACGCGGCTTCTTCATCCGGGCCATTATGTAGCCGAATTCGCGGTCGCCGTGGGCGCTTTGGTTGAGATTCATGAAATCCATATCAATTTCCGACCATGGAATTTCACGTTGAAACTGCGTATGCAGATGCAAGAGTGGTTTTTGCAGGAGTTTGAGTCCGTGAATCCACA
>Ga0099364_10004611_pt1 | contig 20832 bp, 2 predicted proteins | sample TergutTh196P3_FD_73070 | JGI IMG/M metagenome (GOLD analysis project Ga0099364, IMG submission 73070) | Microcerotermes parvus P3 segment gut microbial communities from Pointe-Noire, Republic of the Congo - Th196 P3 | ecosystem: Host-associated > Arthropoda: Insects > Digestive system > Gut ... | reverse complement strand
TTCTAGGAATTACTGCCATAGTGGCGGTAATCACAATCGGATTTGTTGCACTGTCTTTGACAAGTTGCAGCAAAAGTTACGACATTGGCAACAAAGGACCAGGCGGCGGAATTATTTTTTATGTTGACCGTGACGGCTTTGCTTTTTACGGAGTTAATGGATATAGAACTGCCTACTACCTTGAAGCTTCGCCTGCTGCTTTAGGAGAATTTGCATGGGCATCAGAAAGCCATCATAGGACTGATGTAGAGGGAACGGAAACAAAAATAGGGTCGGGTCGGAAAAATACCGATTTGATACTAGCAGTTGACCCAAATGCACCAGCGGCAAAAGCTTGCGCGGATTACAGAGGCGGTGGTTTTGATGATTGGTTTTTGCCAAGCAGTGACGAATTAAATGCGCTTTATGGACGGAGAAAAATATTTGTAGATGGAAGCAGGGATTACTTCTGGTCTTCGTCGCAGTACAGTGATAATGGCGCGTGGTATCAGTATTTCGGCGAAGGCGTTCGGTACCGCGAGAGCAAGCACAACAATAATTCAGTCCGTGCCGTACGCGCCTTCTAGGTTTTAAGAGAATTTATCACGCAAAGGCGCGAAGACACGAAGTAAGAATCAACGCTTTCAAACAACAACTTTGCTAGAAGCTACGCTGCAAGTAGCGCCTTTGCGGCTTAGCTGGAAGCTGCGCTGCAAGTAGCGTGAGGCTAATGATTATGTAACAGTTACAAACTCTGTATAGTTTCAGTAGAAAGGCCAGTGATTTTTTGAATAACCTCAACCGGCAAACCTTCTGCTAGAGCATTGCGGGCAACTTGCTTCATGCCTTTATCATGGACATTCAGCATAGCATACGATTCATTTACCCAAGCCTTGTCACGCATTCGCTGTATTTCTTTCAGCCTATCCGATTCTGATATGTGTCTATACGCTTCTATTGCTTGTTCCATTACCGGTACCTCCATTGCTTTTATTTTTGCCAAATCTTCTTCTGTCTCAGCATTGAATAACGCTAGCCATAACTTTAATCCATCATCCGCACTCTCTACTACAGGTAACTTTGGCAGTTCAAAGTAATGCATACTAAACTTGTCTGTCAATGTCGTATGACGACTCACTTCAAGTACCTGAAACTCTGAATGATACTCGCTACATCCAAATAACTTAAAGCCCAGAATACTTATTACCACAGTTTTAGGTAAATGGATATAATCCTTACCTGCAACGAGTGCTGTGGAAAACTCCCTTGCCCAATAGTATAGTGAGCGCTCAGGATAGTTCCCCTCGTCATAGACCTGTATCTCAAGGTCTACTCTCTGTTTTTCTACCAGCATGTTAATATCAAGCCGGCAGAACTTGTCGCCAAGATTCTCACCTTGGATTTCGGGGTTTCTTATTTCAAACTCCCTAATGCTTTCATACTGTATGCTAAGTAATTCCGCAACCAGTCTTTTTAACAGGTCAGGGTACTTAACAAACAACAGTTTGAAAAGCGCATCGTCCTTGAAAGTAAACTCAAGTTTCTTCATAGATTATCCTCCATATTTTATCTCTTGTCTAGCAAGAGTTTCTCAGGGCGTTTATTTTCCCTGCTTATATATGGTGCGAAAGTGCCATTTTGCTTTATCGTTTTGGAAAAAATTTTGAAGAATTTTGAAAAAAGTTTGGAATTTAGCTATACGTATGTTAAGGCTTTGATCGCATTTGTAGTATATTGCGGTTTTATGTGGTATTTTAATTGGTGACTGACACCCTGACCTGACACCGGCGGGATTACCATTTAACGCTGATTTGCGCAGAAAAGAACGCGGATTTACACTGATTTAGGATTGAAGAATTAGACATTAATTTCCACGAATTAAACTAATTACACGAATTATCGTTATTTCCAAAGTTCTGCATACACTGCGATTGTTGAGTGAAAAATAACCAAAATATTTTGTTTTTACCAAAATCACTCAACATTCGCAGTCTATGCAGAATGTTGTCCCAATCCAGCTATCTTAGCCATCTCCTTGCTCTAATCAAAAAAAATAAAAAATCAGCGCTAATCAGCGTTCAATCCGTGCAAATCAGCGTCACTCGTGACCCCGCCCATTTATTCTCTCACAGAGAACACTGAGGCACAGAGCTCACGGAGCAAGATTTTAGTTTTTCTTCTTCTCTGTGTCCTCCGTGTCTCCGTGCTCTCCGTGAGTAAAAAAAAGCCCGGGCACCCCCCCAGGCGCCGGGCTTTGAATAAGTCTGTTCGCTCTTTTTCGCTCTCTTGCTACATAATCACCTCGCGCGGAGGCACTGAGGCGCAGAGAACGCAGAGTTCGCTCTCTTGCTACATATTGGTACCTGGTACGTTTTCCCTTGCAACGAAGTGTCTACCAAAGCGCTAAGATGCCAAGCCCACTTGTGAATGTTCGCTTCTATTCATGATTAGTTTAATAAATATACATACCATACCAATTAAAATTATTGGTCCCATGTAACCTAAAATAAGAAGTAATGTGCTATCCATAATTATTTCTCCTCACTTATTAATAATAGTGTAACTCCAATAATTGTTCCAACTACTGAAACAATTACTCCAAAAACTAACAATGTAGATTGTGGAAGATCTCCCTTTAAGATCGTTCCAAGTACAAGACTTCCAAATGTTAGTTTTGTAATGTCTAATGCTAGCTTCCCAAATATTTGGTTAAATTTGTTAAATTTGCCATGCTTAACCTGTTTATTTTCCATATAACCTCACCCTTACAATATACCCCATCCCCCCACCCCCGTCAACCCCCAAAAAAAAGCCCAACACTACACCGGGCTCTCGCTCTCTTCCTACATAACCATCTCGCGCAAAGACCGCAAAGTGAAGACGCAAAGCACGCAAAGTGAAGATGCAAAGCACACAAAGCCGCTTGTAAAAACATACCAGCCATCAAAGCAAACAAAAAAATCAAAAAAAAATCAGCGCTAATCAGCGTTCAATCCGTGCAAATCAGCGTCACTCGTGACCCCGCCCACGCACAACACAACACAACACAAAGCCGCTTGTGAAAACATACCAGCTCCCAAAGCAAGCAAATCAAAATCAAAAAAAAATCAGCGCTAATCAGCGTTCAATCCGTGCAAATCAGCGTCACTCGTGACCCCGCCCATTTTTTCTCTCACAGAGAACACTGAGGCACAGAGCTCACGGAGCAAGATTTTAGTTTTTATTCTTCTCTGTGTCCTCCGTGTCTCCGTGCTCTCCGTGAGTAAAAAAAAGCCCAACACTACACCGGGCTCTCGCTCTCTTCCTACACAATCCTCGCTCTCTTCCTACATAACCATCTCGCGCAAAGCACGCAAAGTGAAGACGCAAAGTACACAAAGCCGCTTGTGAAAACATACCAGCCATCAAAGCAAGCAAATCAAAATCAAAAAAAAATCAGCGCTAATCAGCGTTCAATCCGTGTAAATCAGCGTCACTCGTGACCCCGTCAACCCCAACCCCAAAAATAAAAAAAGCCCGGGCACCCCCCCAGGCGCCGGGCTTTGAATAAGTCTGTTCGCTCTCTTTCTACGGGTCTAGCATATTCGCACCGGCTTGAGAAATATTCCCCTTAATTACCGCGCCTTCGTACCATCTGTTGGTCATGTAGCCAACTACAATGGTTTGGTTTATGTTAGCGGTATAATTTAAAGTTGATTGTATTGCACCATCTCCAGTACCAACAGCACTAGGAGCTGCCCATCCTGTAGCATTATCGGGAACGCCGTTGGAAACAAATTGCGGTACTTCTGATGGGCGGTTTTCACCGGGGATTGCCATTACTTCCCAGTTGCCTGTAAACATATTGTTTTCGTCTATTCCGTCTAGTACATTTGCGAGAGTGCTAGCTGCGCCTCTTAACCAGGCAACTCTATAAGTGTTTCTGTTATTGCCGGTTCCTAAGTATGATATGTAAGGAATGTCATTGCGAACACTAAGCATAAGTTTAGAAGCAGTGGTGTCAACCTTTACTGTTCTCATATTAGAACCAGTAGCTGTTGGATCATCAATATTTGCATCAGGAATAAATGTATAATACAAGTTGTCATTTTGTGCATGAACATAGGCAAGATGAACACCCGCAGCAGTAACTATCATATCAACATGTAAACCAACATCAGTACCTATTTGACGAATAGTCCAATCAGTAGTACCAGTAGCAGTACTATTAATACTAGTTAAAGTATTAGTAGCATAATACAAACGGCTGTTTACTTCATCATACCATGCAACAACAGCCCTTGCATCATCTGTACCAGATATACCAACCGCTAGATATTCGCTTCCTCTTGGGTCTGATCCAACACCAGTTCCTGAAGCTAATCTATGTCTATTAGCATTTGAGGGATCACCAGCATTTGCGTTCGGTATCCCACCAGAATTTATTGTTACATTTTCAGCAGTAGAGTTCCAGTTAGTACCATTATCACCAGCACGTAACTGGAAAGTACCATTTCCAACATTAACACCATAGACTCTTCTAAGAACATTGGTGCCACCTCCGCCGGTTACAGATACAACCATATCATTAATTAGTCCATGATTGGCATAAGTATAAGTCCTTTGGGGATTAGTAGTATTATAATTAGTAGTAGTAAAAATATTTCCACCCCATATACCATCGTCCCTTGTACCATAATGAACTGTAATAGGTCTATTAGCATTGGCATTGTCATAGTAACCTACTAAAATATTGTTACCGTCTATAGCTACACGAGGTATTCTTATTCTGTTTGGGTCAGATCCCAAATCTCTAACTCTTCTTCTTGCTTGTCCGGCATTATTCTGAGCTTGACCAATTCCACCATTGGCATTAGAATTTCCTGTTCCCCAAGTATTATGGAAAAGACTAAAATTTGATTGACCTGCTGCAGTCATATTAGAAGCCGCTAAAATCCATCTGCCTGCGCTTGATAACGCAAGTCCTATATTTTGGTATCTATTTTGTTGAGTTGCAACAGTACGCTCTGCTGCTGTACCGGCGGTATTAGGTGCACCAGTATTAGCTAAACCACTATTATTTAGTATTAGTTTTAATTGACCACTTTCAGCACCACCATCAACATAAGTTCCAAAAGCTATGTACCTATTACCTTGGTACATTCGCATATAGGGGTTTGCCACATTCGTGCTGTTAATCAAATACCCTGTATCCCATACATACAGATTGCGTCTGTTTGTAAGAGTTTCGTGGGTTGCAGTTGATTCAAAGTTGTATGGTACGTTTCTAGTGGTAACACCTCCGGTAGTAGTAGTAGTTATATTAGTATTGTTGTTTATAGAAACAATACCATTCGCTGTTAAACTCAATGCGCCGGAAACGGCATTACCGGTTATCGTAGCTCCAACTGTTGTTCTGGTAACAGTGCCTAAAGTTATTGCATTTGTACCACCGGTGTTTGATATAGCGGTAGTACCTGACAGGTTAAAGCCTCTGATTGTGATTGTTTCAAGTTCTCTTACAGGGTACCAGCCTCTAGCGGAGCGGGCAAAGGCTCTGGCTTCATTGTAAACTTGGCCTTCTACGCCTGTAATGTATGGAACAATGTCAACATTTATTGAACGGTTTGGACTTACGTTTGCATTATTTGGAGTAGGTGTAAGTGCATCTGTTGCGTTAAATTGAATTTGTATATCATTACCGTTTGTCCTTGAGCCGCTGTCCCATGCAAATCTCCAGTTAATTGAGTGTCCGTATTCCAGTGTAAGGAATTCGTCTCCTACAAGTTCAAATGCCCAATCTGCATCTCCATTAAGAACATCCGCAACAGTAGCCGGACGAATTATATTATCTCCATCTACTACAACATCAGTAACAGTATTTGCTGAAACCATTGTTCCGCCGCTTCTGTTAGCAATTGGGAATGCAGCGTCGCCGTTATAACCGAGAATTGTAGCGGTAATTTGATTTATTATCTGATTATCCGCAGCTCTTCCTAAGAAGATTACTTTACCGCTTATGTCTGCGACACCTGGAGTACCGGGAATAACACCAGTTTCGCTAAGAGTATGCTCAGCATACTGAACATAGCCTTGTCTTACTCCGGCGGTTGTTGTAACTATATTGTTATTGTAGTTAGAGACATCTACCGCTGTTTTATGCGCGTCATTTGCAAGAGTTGGCATAGGAACGGTAAGGCTTGGTGCAATAAGACCTATCTCTTTTCCAAAGGGTACAACTTGTATTGTTGGGGCTTTTCCGTCGTTGTTGTCAATGTTTACTCCAACAAGTGCAACATGAGCCAGCTGATCCGCTCCTGCGGGGGCTGTTGCGGGAGGTGTGGAAGTAACGGTTGTGTCATATACCTTAACAATAAAGAGTTTATCGTCGGGGGTACTTGGGTCTCCTGCTGGTGTTTTTGCAGAGTCTGTTATTGTACCTGTGACTGTACCAAAATCTCCATCTGAAAAGGATATTACTGTATTCTGATCACCCTCTCCAATAGTACGGTTAATATCCGAGGTGTCTGCTACCGTAGTGTACTGGTAAACCATGCCGGATCCTTCACCGGGACCGGAGGCTACAAAGGTAGTATCCACCGTATTATGAGGAGCGCCGTATTTTTCCCAATCTGTAGTTCCGCCTGTTGCTATAGTATATACGCCGCCTCTTACCATTAATCTAGCCTCTATTGTATCGGCATTTCTTGTAACATGTGTAACATTGACAATTTTATCGCCATTGCCGCCTTCAGTGTTTAGTTTTAAAGAGAATTTTCTATTGCGTACCCTGAATGAAGGCGTTGTTGTTACCATAGTATTACCGGAAGTTGTAGCTCCCACAGGTATAGCCCTGTCTAGGAATATATCATTGGCAGTAGGAGCAGGATCAAGTTTAGTCCCCAAATTAATGTCAACAATCATTGGTTTGTTGTTTTCTATATATATGTCCTTATTATAATAGGTAGCATTTCCTGCTTTATCCATTACAATATAATGAACAATATACGGACCATCAGGGAACATATCGTTCTCTGCGGTGTCCTTTAAAATGGTGTTCATTCTTGCGCCCCAACTAATGTCAACAAGACCGTCCCATACTTCACCAGAAGTTCCGTCAATATCTGTGTCTGTGTCCACTCCCATTTCATTTCTGTCAATTATCATTGCATGTGGAGATTCCCATATTTTTACAGACTGTCCGCCTATTGTTTTAGTAACCTCTCTAAGCATCGGGAATTTGTCAAACTGCTGTAATGGATCAGTTCTATTCGGCCTATTAGTATCTTCCGAGTATCCCGGCCATGTTGTATCAATAATACTGTCATATCTTCCTAAAGAAGGCATACCTATTGTAGCACTATGCCAATTTTCTTGATTGTTGTCATCACTAGTATATGGCGCTTTGTTATAGAATGGATCGCCTGCGGTACTACCGCTATTCGGGATAGGCCAACCGCGCGGGTTTAAGTATTCCGGGGTTGCGTATCCGGTTACGGTTCTTGTAGTGCCATCGACTCCGGAATAAACAATTCTACCTCTTTCAAAGAAGACCATTACTCTTTCCAATCCCTGTATAGGTCCTGAAGAAGAAGAATAATCTCTAGCGTCTCCTGCCAGTAACACTGCTTCTCCGGAAGCATTTGCGGGACTTAATACTGTTGCTCTTGGGAAGAAGTTATCTATACTTATGTTTAGATTAGACCTAGCTGTAAATGGCGGAGGAGCTGTATTATCTTCTACATAGATTTCAACCGGTAAGTAACCTGTACGGCCATATTCATAGTAATATAATGAATCAACCGTTATTTCCAGATTAGTTATCCATCTTTCATTACCTGAAGACCCTTCCAACTTAGGTACTTCAATTGTATAGGTTCCCGTTGGAGTAGTTCCCGTTGTAGCTGTTTCTAAATTATCTATGGGATTTACCCATGCGGCACCGGCAAGTCTAAACCTAATGTGTCTAATTCTTTCTTTAGAGCTTATCTCTGTAGTAATTTTAAATTCTCCAGATACACCTATACCTTCAAAATAGTCACGCTCAGGAATACCGGCTTTAACTATCTTTATCTGGGTTATTGTAGGAACTGCATCGCTGAATTTAAGATTTAATACCTCCTCAAAACCTACTTTGGTTTCATCAGTGATAGTATAATCAATTAAATCCTTGGTATCTATAGCACGGGCTTCAATCTTAACATCGTCTAAAGAATCGCCTGTAGGGGTAAGCCCGGCATCTTCGTTAATAACATAGCGCCATGTTACAACAGGACCGCCGCTTCCAATTATTGTAGCGTTAAACCAACCTCCGTCAGGATAATCTGAAGCTAGGTCACCATTTACACCTGTGGCAGCATCTGTAGGATAACTAACACTACCATCTCCTTCTTTTTCGTCATACACACCGTTTTTATACAAAGGTCTTTTAGCCCCTGATGGTATGTATAATTTACCATCTTTATTTGTAATCCTTAATTGTACAGAATGTATCCAGTTGTCGTCTTCGGCGCTTCCCATAATAGTTACTTCACCGCCTACCGTCTCAGCTTGGTTTGGTGAAATAAATGAAACAACAGGAATATCCATATTCGGGTCTATAGAAAGTTTATAGTGAACAACTCTAAAATTCCCTGCACTGTCTTCAACTTTTACATAGAAGGGCAGATAGAATCGCCTAAGATTATCTGCTAAACCTGCTTCTTGATACCCATCAGTATTATGATGTTCACCGTTAAAGTCCGCACCTAATTCGGTATCTTCCTGTATTAAACTAGAATGAGTAGCTCTGTAATCGTTAAAGTTAGACGAATATCGCCAGGAATTAATAACTCCATCCCAGCCTGCTTCACCAAATACTACTTCTGTCCATGAAGCGGTATTATATATAGCATGTCTATCAGTATCAGTAAGAGCAGCAACATCGTCATCTAGTTTACCAACATGGAAATACATTTTATGCAGCGGTATGGCGTTGTTTGCCGTCGGCATTGAGTTGCTTCCGCGAATTTCTATTTCCCCTGTAACCCATCTTGGTCTTTGACCAGTAGGCGGATAAAGAATACTATACTGTCCGCCTTCCAGAAGCCCTGTCGCGTAATTATTAGTCAAAGTAGACGGAGCAGAAATGGTTACTTCGGGCGGTGCTGTTGAATACATAAATGGTCTGGATGTTCTGCCGTCTATACTTTGAATAGTATCTTCAGCTACAACAAATAAGAAAACCTCTTTGTTATCCAAACCTTTACCATCATCTAATAAAGCCCATTTATTCTTATCTTCCTCTGTAATTGTCAGGGTATATTCTCTATATGTTTTATCGGGTGCTTCTGTATATAATGATGAATCATCTGTATCAATATAAATTCTTTCACTTGTAATACCTGCTCCGCCGGCTTGATCTGACAAGTATACATAGGGAGCAATATTGGCAAATGTGGAATAAGCAACTTGGAATTTAACAGCGAATTCACCTAAAACGCCTGTATATGTTGTAGGCATTTGTGTAATGGTAACTCTTGGTGATTCCGTTGACATATAATTAATCTGCATGTATTTATCCCTGCTAAACGAAGGGGTAAGTGTTGGATAATAATGGAAATTTCCAAAGCTATCCATTGTCCTTATAACAAATCTGTATTGGCCTGCAAGATAATCTTCCATTGGATATGAAAAACTCTTTGAAGGTGTACCATCAGTGTTAGTTGAGAATGTTAACGGTTCCCAGTCAGCTTCATTTACAACCTCTGGGAAACCATTTGTATCCAGTCCTGTTGCATTTGCAGGCCAGAACAATATTTGCGGATACCCTTTTTCTATACCATGGCTATCTGTTGCAAGACCCATAATATCTACACCTACATATACCGGGGAATTTGCAAGGTGAGCAGTTAATTCTGCCTGACCTAATGCAAAGCTAGTGCCTGAAATTACCGGCATAAAAAGCTGAATCTGCGGCGGTGTATTTTTTAGTATAAATGATCTGGAAGCGCTTCCTGTATTTCCAACATTATCAACAGCATGAATATGAAGGAAAGCGGGAATATCTTCTGTACCACTTTCAAGTAATTCTATAACTTTTTCCCTTGGTATTGATACCGCATATTCAGTAATTGCTGCACTATACTCAGGAACTAAATATTTGTCTAAATCAACACTTGGAGTACCGACAAAGACAAATGAAGAATCTTTATTCAATGTTAACTTTAAAGAAGTAAGAGGATTAGGAGATCTTATTGTAATTATAGAATCAGTTACAAAATCTGTATTTCCATCAAAATAGCTTTGTAAATTCGACGGAATAGTAATTGTCGGGCCTGTTACATCTTGTATCCATATTTCTATATATCTTGCCTGGTCAGACAAGCCGGTAGTTTCAGATCTATTTGGATAATTGTTTACATTTCCAAGTAAATCTTTTGTTCTAATTGCAAACCGGTATCTGCCAACAGGCAAATTATCACCTGTTACAGGATCTGTTAACGGCCAGCGGAATTGTACTGTGCGGGAGTCTCCACTTAGATCAGTCCCGGTTCTATCTTTTAATGTACGCCAGGTAAACCATTTGTTGCCATCATCTGCATCATCTGCTACAGGCAAGTCGTTTGCAAATGTAAGACTAGTATGCTGATCAACAGGCCACAGCATAATCTGGGTTTCGGCAGCTACTATTCCATAAGAATCTTCCACCATACCCATTAAAGTGCCGCCCACAAATAGAGGCTGGTCATCGGCTAAATCAGTTAAACCACCTTGGCTGTCAAATTGTACGCCGGAAATTGAAGGTGAGAAAAGTTCCATCTGCGGATACTGGTTTTTTACCACAAAAGACCTGCTTGTAGATGCAGTAAGACCAACATTATCTTCAACCTGAATGTGCAAATGCGCATCAACATCAATCAAACTGTTAGCGGCATTAATATCAAGCATTGTTCTAATATCAGCATTAGGTATGCTTATTGTGTATTTATTGTCAGTGCTTGAACCAATAGCAGGGCTTAAATATTCACTACCATTAATGGTAGCAAAAGTAACACTTGCATCCTTGCTTAATCCAATTCTTACTCTTTCAACCGGATTAGAACTTAAAATCTCTACATTAGAAATAGAGAATGTAGTTGCTCTACCATCAAAATAACTGTCCGGGTCATCCAGCATCTGGATTGAAGGGCCATTCAGGTTTTGTATCCATATGTCTATGACTGTTGGTTGAGTTCCGGAAGTTAAAGTGGAATCGGTTCTATTTGGATAATAATTTACATTACCAAATCTATCTTCCGTTTTAATTACAAACTGGTATCTGCCAACAGGCAAATCTTTGTTTATATCAGCACCACCGGCATACTTTAAAGGCCAGCGGAATTGTACAGAGCGGGATTCTCCACTTAGATTAACCCCATTTCTGTCTTTTAACGTATACCAAGTATTCCAGTGACTACCTTTATTTTCTACAGGTAAACCGTTTGCAAAAGTAGGAGCACTCCCTAAAGGCCACAACATAATCTGCGTCTTTTCACCCACTATTCCATAATTATCTTCTGCAGAACCCATTAAGCTGTTGCCCATAAATATCGGAGCATTGTTGGCTATATTTGTTAGATAGCTTTGAGTATCAAATTGATCACCGGAAATAGACGGTGTAATAAGTTCTATCTGAGGATACTCATTCTTTAATACAAATGCTCTGGATGCTGTTACTCTGGTGCCTGTATCATCTTTAACTTCAATATGTAAGTATGCATTAACATCTGCTTTTTCACTTGCAAGAAGTGTTTTTACATCAGCATTTGGGATGCTTATTGTGTAATTTTCACCAACTTTAGTTAAATATTGCATATTTACAATAGAGGCATTATTAAAATCAGTTTCAGTAAAGACAGCGTTCCTGCTTAGTGTAACTTTTACTGATACAACAGGATTAGGGCTTACAATTACTACATCTTCTGCTTTAAATTCCCCTTTACCATCAAAATAACTTGGTAAGTTAGACGGTATATTAATTGTAGGAGCCGTTACAGCTTGAATCCATATTTCTATGTACTGCGGCTGAGTCCCGGAAGTTAAAGAGGAATCAGATCTGTTTGGATAATAATTTACATTTTCAAATCTATCTTCCGTTCTAATTACAAACCGATATTTACCGGGAGGTAAATCTGTGGTTGTAGTAGGATGCTTTAAAGGCCAACGGAATTGTGCGGTACGGGATTCTCCACTCAGAGCATTATCGCTTCTGTCTTTTAATGTATACCAACTATTCCACCATTCAGTACCTGCTACCGGTAAACCATTTGAATCAAAATTAACGGTTTGATTTTCAGGCCACAACATAATCTGTGTTTTTGCGCCCACTATTCCATAGCTATCTTCTGCAGCGCCCATTAAATTGCCGCCCACAAATATAGCGTTACTATTTGAATTAGCTATATCATTTAAATAGCTTTGAGTATCAAATTGATTGCCGGAAATAGACGGAGTAAAAAGCTCTATCGTAGGATACTGGTTCTTTACTATAAAAGATTTGCTTGTAGATGCAGTAAGACTAACAGTATCTTCAACATGAATATGCAAATGCGCATCAACATCAGTCAAACTATTAGTATCAATACCAAGCATGGATTTAATATCAGCATTTGGTATTTTTATTGTGTATGATGTATTGTCAGAAGTATAAGCCGGTTCTAAATATTTAGAGAAGCCATCATCAAAAGTAATTCCGGTAGTAATTGTGCTTAATACAATTCCTATTGTTTCAATCGGATTAGAACTTCTAATAGTTACAGGAAAAGAGAAGTCATCTGATGATCTACCATCAAAATAAGCGTCCGGGTTCTCCATCTGAATTGAAGGACCATCCAGGTTTTGTATCCATATTTCTATCCACTTTGGCTGATCCGCGGAAGCTAAATTGGACTCATATCTATTTGGATAATAATTTACATTGTCAAATCTATCTTCCGTTCTAATTACAAAGCGGTATTTACCAACAGGTAAGTCCGCTTTTGTATCAGGATTTTTTAACGGCCAGCGGAATTGCATAGAACGGGATTCTCCATTTAGAGGATTCCCATTTCTGTCTTGTAACGTATACCAGGTAAACCAGTGACTACTTGTACTTTCTACAGGCAAGCCTTCTGAATTAAAAGTAAGATTATTATGCTGCTCTAAAGGCCACAACATAATCTGTGTATTTGCACCCCTTATTCCATAATTATCTTCTGCAGAACCCATTAAACTGTTACCCATAAATATAGGAGCGTTGACAGCTATACCATCTAAATAATCCTGCTCATCAAATTGATTGCTGGAAATTGACGGAGTTATAAGTTCAACCTGAGGATACTCATTCTTTAACACAAAAGCTCTGGATGCCGTTGCTCTGGTGCCGGTATTATCTTTAACTTCAATATGTAAATACGCATCAACATCGTCTTTACCACTTGATAAAAGTGTTTTTACAGCATCATTTGGTATTGTTACTGTGTAATTTTGACCAGGCTTAGTTATATATTGCCCGGCTGTAATACCATCAAATGCACTTTCAGCAAGGGCAGCGTTTGTGCTTAACGTAACTTTTACTGATACAACAGGATTAGGACTTACAATTACTACATCTTCTGCTTTAAATTCCCCTTTACCATCAAAGTAACTTGGTAAGTTAGACGGTATGGTAATTGTAGGAGCTGTTACAGCTTGTATCCATATTTCTATAAATTGCGGCTGAGTTGCCGGGGTAGTTAAAGTGGAATCAGATCTATTTGGATAATAATTTACATTACCAAATAAATCTTTTGTTCTCATTACAAACCGGTATTTACCAGGAGGTAAATCTGTGTTTAAATCAGGACCCCCAGGGTACCTTAAAGGCCAGCGGAATTGTACAGAACGGCTTCCTGCGGCTCCTGTATCAAGATTATTTCCTTCTCTGTCTCTTAATTTATACCAGCTATTCCACCAGTTACTGCCTGCTGCCGGTAAACCATCTGCACCAACGGCTTCATCTGCAGGCCACAACATAATCTCTGTATCTGAGCCAACTATTCCATAACTATCTTCTGCAGCGCCCATTAAATTGCCGCCCACAAATATAGCGTTACTATTTTGATTAGCTATATTACTTAAATAACTTTGATCATCAAAGTTTTGGCCGGAAATAGACGGAGTAAAAAGCTCTATCTGAGGATACTGGTTTTTTAACACAAAAGACTTAGTGGCGGGAGTTGAATTACCAATATTATCAGTAACCTGAATATGTAAATGTGCATCAACATCAGTCAGTCTATTAGCGTCAGTAATATTAAGCATTGTTCTAATATCAGCATTAGGTATTGTTATTGTGTATTTATCATCAGTAGCTGTACCAAAAAGAGGGCTTAAATATTTACCGGCATCAATTGTAGCAAAATTAACTTCACTACTTCTGCTTAATCCAATCTTTATTCCCGTTGCATGAATAACGGGGTTAGGACTTTTAATTACTACATCTTCAATAACAAGCTGTTCGTCTCCTTTGTAAAAACTGTTCAGAGTAGGAATTTCAATTACAGGAACATTCGGAGCTTGAATCCATATTTCTAACCATTTTGGCTGATTTGCCAGGGTAGTTTTAGTGGAATCATAATCCGAGCGTTTTGGATAATAATTTACATTTCCAAATAAATCTTTTGTTCTTATTACAAACCTATAATTTCCAACCGGTAAATCCGCACCTGCTGCATTTGTTAATGGCCAGCGGAATTGTACAGAGCGGCTTCCTGAAGTTCCTGTATTAAGATTAACTCCATTTCTATCTTTTAATGTATACCAGGTACTCCATTCACTGATTGTATTTTCTGTCGGGAAGTCATTTGTACCTATTATAACCTCACTATGCTTATCTACAGGCCACAACATAATCTGAGTTTCGGAGCCTACTATTCCATAAGTATCTTCCGCACTACCCATTAAAGTACCGCCCACAAATATAGAGAATACCTCTGCTGGTACATCAAATTCTGCGCCGGAAATTGCAGGAGTTATAAGCTCCACCTGAGGATACTGGTTTTTCATTACAAAAGCCCTGTTAACAGACACTTCCTTGCCGGTGTCATCTTTAACCCAAATATGCAAATACGCATCAACATCTTCTTTGCTGTTATATGGTTTATCCGTTTCTTTCAGCATTGTCTCAAATTTAGTACTTGGTATTATTATTTGATATTTGTGCGGATCCGTACCGGCAGAGAAATAATCATCGCCATCAATTTTATCCCAATCAGGAGTTGTACTACTTGTTGTTAAAACAACTTTTTTCTCAACAATTGGGTTAGGGCTCTGGAGTCCTATATCTACTGCTTCAAAATCTTTCTTGCCGTCAAAATAGGCCGGGAAGTTCGCAGGAATTGTAATTGTAGGAGCTGTTACAGCTTGTACCCATATTTCTATATACTTTGGCTGAGCCGCCGGGGTAGTTGTATTGGAATAATCAGATCTTTTTGGATAATAATTTACTTTTTCATATAAATCCTTTGTTCTTATTACAAACCGGTATCTTCCGGGAGGCAAATCTTGGTTTAAATCAATGCCCTCAGGGTACTTTAAAGGCCAGCGGAATTGTACAGAGCGGCTTCCTTCGGCTCCTGTATCAAGATTATCTCCACTTCTGTCTTTTAATGTATACCATTTATTCCACCATTCAGTACCTGCTGCTACGGGCAAACCATCGTCATCAAAAGTAACGGTTTGATTCGCAGGCCACAACATAATCTGGGTTTCAGCGCCCACTACCCCTAATGTATCTTCTGCAGAACCCATTAAAGTACCACCAACAAATATGGCGTTGGCAGAATTGGCTACAAAAGAAGTATCAAAACCGTTACCTGAAATAGAAGGAGTTATAAGTTCTACCTGCGGATACTGATTTTTTAATGTAAAAGACTTGGAAGTTGTTGCTTCTTTTTCTACATCATCTAAAACCTGAATGTGTAAATATGCATTAACATCAATCAGTCTATTGGTATTATTAATGCCAAGCTGTGTTTTTATATCAGCATTTGGTATTGTTATTGTGTATTTATCATCAGTAGCTTCACCAAAAGCAGGGTTTAAATATTTACCGGCATCAATTAAAGCAAAATTAGCTGTAGCACTCCTGCTTAATCCAATTTTTAATGAAACAACAGGGTTAGAGCTTCTAATTTCTACATCTTCAACAACAAAATCTTCTGTACCATCATAAAAGTTGTCAATAACAAACGGGGAAATTGAAGGGACATCTAAGTTCTGTACCCATATTTCTATAAATTTAGGTTGAGCCGTCTTATCAGTCGCTCCCGAATCAGCACGATTCGGATAGTAATTTACTTGATCTCCGTCAAATGAACTCAATGAACTTACTGAATTCATGGTTTTTATTACAAACCGGTATTTTCCGGCAGGTAAATCCGCCTCAGTGTCAGGATTTTTTAAAGGCCAGCGGAATTGTGCAGTACGGGAAGTTAAGTTAAGATCTGCCCCATTTCTATCTTTTAACGTATGCCAAGTATTCCACCAGTCAGTACCTGCTACCGGGTAACCATCTTCATCAAAAGTAATATACTCTTCTGCAGGCCACAGCATAATCTGGGGATACCCGGATTTTAATCCAAAGGAATCTTCCGCCATACCCATTAAACTATTACCTACAAATATAACATCTGTATTTATTAAATTATCTATATGATTCTGATTATCAAATTGATTATCAGAAATAGGCGGGGTAAAAAGTTCTATCTGAGGATACTGGTTTTTTAATACAAAAGACTTAGTGGCGGGAGTTGATTTACCAATATTATCAGTAACCTGAATATGCAAATGTGCCTCAACGTCAATCAGACTGCTAGTACTATCAATACCAAGCATTGTTCTAATATCAGCATTTGGTATTGTTATTTTGTATTTATCTTTTTTTGGATCAGCAGGGTCAGTAATAGTACCAAAATCGGGGCTTAAATATTTACCGGCATCAATTGAAGCAAAATTAGCTGTAGCACTTTTGCTTAATCCAATTTTTATTCCCTGTGAATGAATAACGGGGTTAGGACTTTCAATTACTACATCTTCAATAACAAAGTCTTTGTCTCCTGCGTAAAAACTGTCCAGAGTAGGAATTTCAATTGTAGGAACATCTAGAGCTTGAATCCATATCTCTATCCATTTTGGCTGAGTACCGGTAGTTAAAGTGGAATCAGATCTATTTGGATAATAATTTACATTCCCAAATAAATCCACTGTTCTTATTACAAACTGATACTTTCCAACCGGTAAATCTGCTGTACCCGCTGCATTTTTTAACGGCCAGCGGAATTGTACGGAACGGGATTCCCCACTTAGAGGATTCCCATTTCTGTCTTTTAATGTCTGCCAAGTAACGCCTGCACCTCCTGTAGGCAAGCCATTCTTCCATTGGATACTACCAGCAACATCTGAAGACCACAACATAATCTGTGTCTCGGAGCCTCGTATTCCATAAGTATCTTCTGCACTACCCACTAAAGTACCGCCAACAAATATAGCGTTACTATTTAGAGTGCTTATATCAGTTAAATAAGTTTGATTATCAAATTGATCACCGGAAACTGCAGGAGTTATAAGCTCTACCTGAGGATACTGGTTTTTCATTACAAAAGATCTGTTAACAGATACTTCATTGCCGGTGTCATCTTTAACCCAAATATGCAAATACGCATCAACATCTACTTTGTTGTTATATGGACTCAGCATTGTCTCAAATTCACTCTTTGGTATTGTTATTACATATTTGTGCGGACCTTGACCGGGAGAGAAATAATCATCGTCATCATTATTACCCCAATTAGGAGTTGTACTACTTGTTCTTAAAATAACTTTTTTCTCAACAATTGGGTTAGGGCTCTGGAGTCCTATATCAAATGCTTCAAAATCTTTCTTACCGTCAAAATAGGCCGGGAAGTCCGCAGGAATTGTAATTGTAGGAGCTGTTACAGCTTGTACCCATATTTCTATAAATTGCGGCTGAGTCGCCGGGGTAGTTGCATTGGAATAATCAGATCTTTTTGGATAATAATTTACATTTTCATATAAATCCTTTGTTCTTATTACAAACCGGTATCTTCCGGGAGGCAAATCTTGGTTTAAATCAATGCCCTCAGGGTACTTTAAAGGCCAGCGGAATTGTACAGAACGGCTTCCTTCGGCTTCTGTATCAAGATCAAATCCACTTCTATCTTTTAATGTATACCACTTATTCCACCAGTCAGTACCTACTGCTACGGGCAAACCATCGTCATCAAAAGTAACGGTTTGATTCGCAGGCCACAACATAATCTGAGTTTCAGCGCCCACTACCCCTAATGTATCTTCTGCAGAACCCATTAAAGTACCGCCAACAAATATCGGAGCGGTGTTGCCTATATAAAAAATACCGTCATCGGGATTATCAGGATCGGTACTGGTATTAGCAGAATAAGTATCAAAACCGTTACCGGAAATAGAAGGAGTTATAAGTTCTACCTGCGGATACTGATTTTTTAATGTAAAAGACTTGGAAGTAGTTGCCGGTTTATCTACATCATCTAAAACTTGAATATGTAAATATGCATTAACATCAATCAGTCTATTGTTATTATTAATGCCAAGCTGTGTTTTTATATCAGCATTTGGTATTGTTATTGTGTATTTATCTTTTTTTGGATCATCAGGGTCAATAATAGTACCAAAAGCGGGGCTTAAATATTTACCGGCATCAATTAAAGCAAAATTAGCTTCACTACTTCTGCTTAATCCAATTTTTATTGAAACAACAGGGTTAGAGCTTCTAATTTCTACATCTTCAACAACAAAATCTTTTTTACCATCATAAAAGTTGTCAATAACAAACGGAGAGATTGAAGGGCCGTCTAAATCCTGTACCCATATTTCTATAAATTTAGGTTGATTCGCCTTATTAGCCGCTCCCGAATCAGCACGGTTCGGGTAATAATTTTCCTGATCTCCATCAAATGAACTCAATGTATTCACTGAATTCTTGGTTCTTATTACAAACTGGTATCTTCCGGCAGGTAAATCCTCACCTTCTGCATCTTTTAGCGGCCAGCGGAATTGTGCAGTGCGGGAAGTCGCCTCAAGATCTGCCCCATTTCTGTCTTTTAACGTATGCCAGGTATTCCACCAGTCAGTACCTGCTACCGGGAAACCATCTTCATCAAAAGTAATATTATCAAGCTCATCCGCAGGCCACAGCATAATTTGGGGATACCCGGATTTTAATCCAAAAGTATCTTCCGCCATACCCATTAAACTATTGCCTACAAATATAATATCTGTATTTACTAAACCATCTAAATAAGCTTGATCATCAAATAGTGCGCCGGAAACTGCGGGTGAAAAAAGTTCTATCTGCGGAAGCTCATTTTTTAGTACAAAAGCCCTGGAGGTAGTTGTCCTAATATTAACATCATCAGTAGCTTCTATATGAAGATGTGCAGAAACATCATCTTTACCATTGCTATCAAGCAATTTTTTTACATCAGCTGCAGGGATTCTTATTGTATAATCGTCAACATTAGAACTATAAGGAGGATCTAAATATAAACCGGCATCTATACTGACAAATTGAATTGAAGCACTCTTGCTTAATGTAATTTTTATTTCAGCAATAGGATTAGAACTTTGAATAAATACATCTTCAACAACAAAATCTTTTGTACCATCATAATGACTATCCATATCCGGCAAGGTAACTTTTGGGCCGTTTAAATCCTGAATCAATATTGGTATATATTTAGGCTGTGAAGAAGAATCTGTTAATGTACTTCCTTTGCGGTTAGGATAAAAGTTCTCTGTTCCTTTAGTGTCCTTTGTTCTCATTACAAAATGGTATCTGCCAACCGGCAAATCATCACCTTTTTTAATTTCTTCACCAATATCTTCAGTGTATACTAACGGCCAGCGGAATTGCACTGCCGTAGTGCCCGCTTCTGTAGGCATACCGTCTTTATCTACTACCGAATGCCATTTAAACCATCCACTGCCTGTATCTATGGGCAGACCGGTGTTTGCATCAAAATCAAGATTATCATGCTCATCTGCAGGCCACAACATAATCTGCGGATAATTAGCTTCCATTCCTAATAAGTCTGTAGCTATACCCATTAATCTGGAGCCTGTAAATATTTCATTATTTTCTGGTACTGAATCTATAAAATCTTGTCTATCAAACTGATACCCGTTAATTGCTGGTATACTTAATTCAATTTCCGGAGGCCTGTTTTTGACATTATAAAGCATCTCTGTACTTGTAGTTTTATTTCCGGACACGTCAATAGCAGTTACCCATGCTTTAATAATTCCGTCTTCTATTCCATTAGGTACACCGGCTCCAACTCTTTCACCGTCTTCAGCAACAAACGCATTAACAGTGACATAGTAAAGCTCAGTATCCGAATCTTGCTGGGAGCTAGCAATAATATTAGCCGGATCTATCTCTTCTGTACCCAAATAAACACGCCACCCCGATTTCTCAGGGTCAGTATCTTCTACAAATACAGCCGGTATTCTTACCCTTGGACGATCAGGAGCTTTCCCATTGAAAACATCTCCGCGTTTTTTAAGTGAACCATCGGCAGGGTCATATTCATTTAACCCTCTGTACTCAATTTCCATATATACTTCACGGATACCAAATTCCTGTTGGATATCCAGATGAATAACATTGCTATTACCATCAAAGAAGGCGCCGGGCGCAAATGCACCATCCGGATCTTCCGGGATCGATATTACAGGTTTTTCTGTATTAACCCTGTTTCCCAACCCAACAATGTCACAGGTTGATAAAACAAAAATTAACCCTAAAAGAATTGTCCAAACATAATTCTTTGCCAA
>Ga0099364_10004610_pt1 | contig 20832 bp, 24 predicted proteins | sample TergutTh196P3_FD_73070 | JGI IMG/M metagenome (GOLD analysis project Ga0099364, IMG submission 73070) | Microcerotermes parvus P3 segment gut microbial communities from Pointe-Noire, Republic of the Congo - Th196 P3 | ecosystem: Host-associated > Arthropoda: Insects > Digestive system > Gut ... | reverse complement strand
TAAAAAGCGCGCTCCGCATCCATGCTCCGCTTTCCGGAATCACATAGCCCGCCTCCTAACCCCTAACCCCTAAATCCTAACCCCTAACCAGCCGTTGCTTATACATATTTTTTCACTTACGCACTAAAGTAAAACCGAATTATTACGATAAATCATATGTAGGGAAAACTGCGTGTATTTATTGTATTGAGGTTGGTGAGAAAATGAATCGAGGTCTGTATATCGCGGGAACCGGAATGATGCTTCAGCGCAGGCGGATGGAGACTATCACAAATAACATCGCCAATGCTGATACTACCGGATTCAGGCGTGAAAACTTAATCTCACACAGCTTCGACGAAGTGATGATAAACCGCATAAACGACGCGAGAGCGCCCGGATATACCGCTGAAGTTGGCCCGCTCCGCTTCGGTACACAGACAGAGCAAATATACATCGATTTTTCTACGGGTAGTTTAGAGCAAACAGAACGTACTACAGACCTTGCCCTTGCGGGAGACGCGTTCTTTGTGATTGGAACCCCCGATGGCGAAAGATATACGAAAGCAGGTGCGTTTTATATCGACAATCTTGGCTACTTGGTTGACGGAGACGGAAACTTCCTGCTCAGCGATAACGGACCGATATATGTCGGCGGACCAAACTTTACGGTAGATACATTGGGCGGCATCAGTGCCGATGGGGAATACTTGGGTAACATCCGCGTAGTTTCATTTGAAGATAACGGAACGCTCAGAAAACAAGGCGATAACCTCTTATATGCGGAAGCCGCGCCCATAGAAGGCGGCGAATACAGTATCTATCAGGGGTATCTTGAAAACTCAAACGTAGACGTCGCGCGTGAAATGGTGGATATGCTCACAGTATTTAGAGCGTACGAAACAAACCAACGGATGCTCACAATGGTAGATGAAATCAACGGCAAAGCCGTCAACGACATAGCCCGCTCACGCTAACCCCTAATCGTTCCCCCGTCCCCTAAATCCTAACCCCTAAACCCTAAATCCTGCCGACGAAGGAGGCAAATATGTACGGTGCAGTAGCTATAGCCGCAACAGGGCTTCAAAAACAACAGCAGAGAATGGACTCTATAGCCCATAATGTCTCCAATGTAAATACAGCGGGATTCAAGAAAAACAGGCTTGATTTTAAGGATGCCATGTACACAGCGGGAATCTACCCTGCCAGACCAAGATATGCCGACGGCAATCTGCAAAAAGGCAATGGCGTCCAGACGGCGGGGACAGCAAAAACCTTTTCACAAGGCATCATGCAAGACACCGGCAGAACACTCGATGCCGCGATTGAAGGCGAAGGGTTCTTCTCCCTCCAAAACGCAAACGGAGAGACTGTATATACAAGGGTAGGCAACTTTGATATCGCCGTTGATCAAGACGGCCCGGACAGATGGCTTGTTGACGGAAACGGATATTGGGTCTTAGACGAAAACGGTGAGCGGATACAAATCCCCGAAGACACTACTTCTATAGAGATTGATGAGGAAGGTGTGATTGCGTTTACCGTTGGTGATGAAAAAATCCTGACGACACTCGGTATTTTTACATTCAGAAATGTTATGGGATTAGAATCAGTAGGTGACAGCGTATATGCCGTAACAGAGGCTTCGGGTGAAAGACTTCCTGCTGACAATATGAAAGTAAGACAAGGCGCGATCGAAGGTTCAAATGTAAATCTTGCGGAAGAAATGACTCGTCTCATCAGGACACAAAGAGCATTCTCACTTGCCTCACGCGCCCTGACAACAGCCGACGAAATGGAAAGAATAGCAAACGACATGAGGCGATAACCCTAGATAGGAGGAACGCACAATGAACATTATTCAATGCAAAATGTGCAAAAAACCATTCCATAGTATTGGAAACCGAATTTGCCCTGAATGTCTCAACAATATAGACAGGGACTATTTCATTGTCAGAGATTTTGTATATGATAATCCGGGTGCCGATGTTGATACCACAGCGGAAGAAACAAAAGTAGATAAGGCAGTCATACTTCATCTTTTGAAGGAAGGTCGGCTTACCCTCCAAAACACCGGCGGCAATTATGAACACATGTTGATGTGTGAAGTATGCCGCAAGCCCATATCCTCCGGCAAAATGTGCGAAATGTGCAAAGCGAAACTTGCCACAACCATGAATAAAAGCGTGGAAGCGCACAAACCACCCCCGCCCAAGAAAGACGTAAACGCAAAAAGCAAAGTAACAATGCACATAAAAAGAGACGACTAACCCCTAAAACGCACCCACCGTCATTGCGAGGAGCATAGCGACGCGGCAATCCAGACGAAAACAAGTATCTAAATCCTAAACTGAGGTGAGCATAATGAAAATCAATCCGATCACAAACCCGAATATCCTGCAAAGCTACGCCGCGACAAAACCGGCGCCTTCAAAGTCCAAGCCCGGAAGCACTTGTGACACAGTCACGTTTTCCGAGGAAGCTTTGAGCTTTTCAAAGGCGTTGGAAGAAGCGCGGGGAGCTATCGAATCTCGTACTCCTGTGGAGCAAAAACACATCGCGGATATCAAAAGCGCGATCTCACAGGGGACATACAGGATCGATAGCAGCTTAATCGCGGACAAAATCCTCGAAAGCGTCTATAATCGCTGATTCTTGATGTGAGAGTTTAGCAGGGATTAGGAATTTCTTATTCCTTTTTCCTCATTAGCGACGGCGTAAGGAGCTTCCTTTGAGACCATTACTCAACAACCTGTATAATCTACTCCTTGAGCAAAAAGAAACTCTCGATAACTTGCTTGAGTTATCGACTGAGGAACGGCGGGTCATCATAAGCGGTCAGACCGACTTGTTGGAAGACATCGTCCGTAAAGAGCTAAAGGAACTCTCTAAGCTAAATGCCGTAGAGAAAAAGAGAATTGCACTTTATCCGCAGCTGCAAGCGGAGTTTGGATTGTCGGATAATGAACTGTCAATAAGCGCGATTACCGCCCGCGCGGCGGCTGACGAGCGCGAGACGATGAGAAGATTGCAGACGGAGTTGACGACTTTACTCGCTCACCATACGGAGCTGAACGCGGAAAACCGAAGCCTCATTAAGGCTCATATGGAATACTCGGAAGCGGTAATGGATCTAATGGTAGATTCTGAGGATCCGCTGAACAACTTTTACGGCGGCGACGGCAGAGCGATGCCCGAGAGAAAAAAAACCACCGGTTTTTATGACGGCAGAGCATAGGAGCAAACTATGAGATCAACATTTTTTGGAATAGAAATAGGCAAATCCGGAATCAATGTAAGCCAGTTTGGATTAGACGTGACCGGCCATAATGTTTCAAATGTCGAAACAAGGGGTTATACGCGCCAGCGTGTTACAAATGAGGCATACGCTCCGTTTGCGAATATCGGCAAACTCGCAAACAGAGATATGGCGCGAATCGGCGGCGGCGCTCGGGTGCAAATCCTCGAACAACTGCGTGATGTGCATCTTGACAGGCGTTTCAGAACCGAAAACACAATAAACGGATATTGGTCGGCAAGAACCTCGGGTCTGAGGTATGTTGAATCATATTTTGACAACGTAAATGAAGAAACAAGTATCAGTTTCACTATGGCAAGACTTTTTGAAGCGATGAAAGTATTAGCGGACGACCCGGTCGAAGGTGCGCCGCGAACCTTGCTTCAAACCGCAGGTGTAGACCTCGCGCAGCAGCTCAATTCTGTATATGACGGACTTGTGGAGTTACAATCCAAGCACAATCTCACAATAGAGACAAAGATTTCCGATATCAACAGAATAGCGGAGCAGATTGCCGATTTGAACCTGAAAATATATGCATTTGAGATCACAGGTCATCGGGCGAATGACCTTAGAGATTTACGTAATGTCTTAATTGACGATCTTTCCCAAATAATCGACGTTGAGTACAGAGAGGAGTCGGATGGATTAGGGAGCGATATGCTTATTATCGAAATAGGCGGCAAAAATGAATTTGGCATCCGGGGCGAACTCGTAAATCATGCGGATTTTAACAGGCTCACTACAATAGAGGTGGCAAATGTAATTCCCGGAGCACCCCCTTCGTCACAGCCTATCTGGTTGAATCGTATAGCGGAAATAGACGGTACAAAACTCACTCTCGCGGGTGATTACGCAAAAACTACTGTTCCAAGGATAAACAGGTTTGCGCGTGAAGTTGCATCCCTTAATGACGAGATAACCGCCCTTACCGACCGAATCGCGCTAGCTACCGACCCAAATGACCAAGCAGTGCTCGAAGCGATGCGCGACACGGCGATTGCGGATCGTCAAACGGCGATAGAAAATCTGCAAGATTTAGTCAGCGATATTACCGTGATTCCGGGAGCCACAGATAACGACCCGATTTTCTTATCAGCGTTGGGTGAAGATATGGAGACAGGCGATCCGATAAGCGTAGAGCTTGTTAATGCGGACGGCGCGTCGATTATTACGATTGGGTTTGAAGAAGGCGACCCGCTTGTGATTACAGGAGGCGAATTGCAGGCGCATATAGATATGCGTGATAATGTGACAAACAATCAAAACAAACAGGGTATACCTTATTTTATCGAAATGCTTAACGACCTTGCCCGCGCACTCACTCAGGAAATTAATCGTCTACACAGCGCGGGTTGGACCGATTCACTTGCACCCGGCGGCTCTCAGACAGGGATAAACTTCTTTGACGACAGTGCGGGTTGGTATTGGTCGGACGATGGCGGCGTTACCAGATACACGATGAGCGGTGACGGTATTTTGGTCGATGAAGACGGTGAGCCTGTCCTTGATGGCGGCGGCGAGCCAATCACAGACCCGGTAGCCGCAGGTTTTGTAAGAGACGGCACCGACATAGATATCTCGCTTATCACGGCAAAAAATATCCGCCTCAGCGACGATGTGCTTTTGAGCGCGTACAATATAGCGGCTTCTACAGTGGAAGTATCACGGGCATTACCGGAGGAGCTGCAGCGCGGCAATAACGAGAACATGAACAGGCTTTACACGCTCTTTCTCGATAAAGATATTTCGGTATTGGGGCGTGAGATCGGCAGCTTTGACGGTTATGCCACTACTATAAGATTTGATGTCGCAAACACACTTAATTTCTCGCGCAGGACAGAGGATACGTCAAGAGTTTTGACATTAGCGGCGGAGAATAACAGGCTCAGCGTGTCAGGTGTTTCCCTCGATGAAGAAATGACTAATATTATCAGATATCAACACGCCTATTCCGGCGCCGCCCGCGTAATCACAGCAATGGACGAGGCACTCGACAGGCTAATAAACGGCACCGGCAGAGTAGGTCTGTAAGAATCCTAACCCCACTCCGTCATTGCGAGGAGCGCAGCGACAAAGCAATCCAGACGTAACCAAGTATCTAATCCCTAAATCCTAAATCCTAACCCCTAAATCCTAGAGTAAGGAGAACTAACAATGCGTGTTACAAACTCGATGCTCGTAAATAATTTTATGAGAAACCTTAATTCAAACCTCACAAGGATGGATGGTCTGCAAAATCAACTTGCGACAGGCAGAAAATTCGCGCATATCAGCGATGACCCATCCGCTCTGATATACTCTCAGGCTTCGCGTAACAGCCTCGCCCGGCTCTCCCATTATTCAAGGACGGTTGAGTCAGCGCATGACAGGCTTACTCAAACTGAAGCCGGTCTTATGGAACTCCAGCTCCTCGCGGTAAACATATACGAAGCGACGATAGACGCCGCTACAGATGTAAAAGCAGATGGCGATAAAACAAACATCTCCGTGACTATGGGTCAATACCGAGACCATTTTGTCAATACCCTTAACATGACTTTTGGTGATAAGTTCTTATTCGGCGGATATAATACCCCCGGCGAACCTGCCGCCGCGCAAGGTACAGATATGGTTACCGGCCCGTTTACCGTTGAGACCGGTGCGGACGGCAGACCGCAGTTGGTTTATAATGGTTTTAATTTGTCTCAATTTGACAGAATGACAGTTGTGGAATGGGATAGAATTAATGCTATTGATTTGTCAACGTTTGAGCTGGTTCCCGGAGACCCGGCCAGTGCTGTAGACCTCTCCGGCCTTACGATAAATGACCTCGCGGATCCCGCTTTTGATTTTGCCGCGCTTGGGCTTACTCAGGCGGAATGGGATGCCATTACAGCCGATGAGGATGTAAACGCAAAACTGTCGATGGATATGTTTAATATTCTAAAAGACGATGTCCTCACATATGATGTCGGCCCCGCAGTCTCCATGCCGGTCACTATGAACGGTCTTGACATGATTTTTTACAGAACTGTTGACGAAGAAGGCAATGATGTGATAAGAAATATATTCAACGTGATGGACGATGTGTATCAGGTAGCCAATGACGGCTCCCCCGCGGAAGTGATCAATAAATATATCAAGCCGCTGCAGGACGCGCAAAACCATCTGCTTACAAAAGTCGCGGAGGTTGGCGGCAGGGTAAGACGGCTTGAACTGCTCGGCGCCAGATACGAGCAAGATTATCTCAACTACGAAAGAATGAAATCAGACGCCGAAGACGTTGACTTCGCGGAAGTCATCATGTTCCAAAAAATGGCGGAAGCAGTCTATCAAGCCTCACTCTCCACAGGCGCAAGAATCATCCAACCCACCCTAATGGACTTCCTACGATAGTTCTCGCATCCTAATTCCCCTCTGGGGAGGGGTGCCGTCCGCAGACGGCGGGGTGGTTCCCCCGTCTCCTAAATCCTAACCCCTAAATCCTATAATGCCACAACTAAAAGTACCGAGGCTTATGGCATTTCAACGACAAACCCACGAGTACAGTATATGAGTTTAATCCTAAACCGCAAGGAGGCGTTTATTATGGCTAGAATATCCAGAATCGTAATTGACCAACAGAGTGCTCAAATCGGTGTGAATTCTAACCCTGCGCAAATGCGGATTTCCAAACCCAAGAAACAAATGAACATCACCAAAGAAACTCCGAAAATGGAGTTTAATAACACGATGCCTACGTTTAAGGTCAACAGGCGAAAGATAAACTCCGAATCCGGACTCAAACCCACTATGGAGCTTTCCAAAGATTATGCGAACAAGGGTAAATCAGGTGCATTGAAAGGTGCCGCGCAGGCGAAATCTGACGGAAATTTCCTCGGTGAAGTCAGGAACCCCGGCGATAGGGTAGCGAGACTCGCAAGAAACAAGACAATGGGCGCGATTCTTGATAAACAGCAGGCTAACCTTGGTTTAATGCCGCAATCGCCGCCTGAAATCACTTGGGACAAAGGGCAGACGCGCATCGACTGGTCGGGTCACAGCCTTGTGATCGATTGGGAAGGCGATGAGTTCATGCCGCAAGTCACAGTAGAATCACCACACTCTGTCGAGGTTTATCTCCGCACAAAACCATACTTCAGAATCAGAGTAGAAGAAGGCTCCCCCTCCCCACCCACCGGCAACCAAATAAACCAAGCAATATAATCCCCCCGTCTCCTAATCCCTATTCCCTAATACCTAATCCCTAAAACATCAATCTACGTTAGGAGAAAAACATATGCAAGTAGACACCTTACGATTTGGCACGGTTGAGGTCGATGAAGCGAAGCTGATCCATTTTGAGGGCGGCGTACCCGGACTTGAGGAATATAAGACGTTTACGCTGCTTCAATTTGAGGAAAGTTATCCAATCATTTGGCTTCAGGCAATCGATTATGGAGGCGTATGTCTTCCGGTGTTGGACACATTTGCGGTCCTTCCCGGCTACGTTTTTAATGTCGATGATGAAGACGTAAAAGAACTTGGTCTCAAAAGTCCCGAGGAGCTTCATGTGGTCAGTGTTGTTGTCATTCCAGACGATATCCAAAAAATGACGGCAAATTTGGCTGCGCCTATTATTATCAACACTGTTTCAGGCAAAGCGAAACAAGTAATGCTCAGTGGGAGTGATTTCAACGTCAGGACTCCTATTTTCCCGGATGTCTGCAGGATGATTAAAAGGGAGGAGGATGCCGCTAATGCTGGTTCTGTCAAGAAAGCTTAATGAGACTATCCTCATAGGAGATAATGTCCGGGTGACCCTTCTCGGAATAGACGGGGACAAAATCAAAATAGGCATTGACGCGCCTAAGGACATTAAAATTTTTAGGGAAGAACTCCTTGAAGCCACAAAAGATACCAATAGACAAGCGCTTACCGCGCCGGTTATTTCCTTTGACTTGTCAAAGCTGAAAAAACCTTCCGCTGTTACGGCAAAAGCGGAGAAACCCGTCATACCTAAAGACATTGCGAAGTAACTTTTACACCATACCGCCGCCCGACATCACTGCCGGGCGGTTTAGGTATTGTAATTACCTAACCCCTAAATCCTAGTTGCGCTTCACACCCGCGCCGGTTTTTGTCTTTCTGAGGGCTTTAGCCCGAAGAATCTTACAAAAACCATGTAATCAAGATTCTTCACTGCGTTCAGAATGACACGCCCTAAATCCTAACCCCTAAATCCTAAATCCTAATGTAATTATAATCAAAACAGTAGTTGCATATTCCCTCTATTAATGGTAATATCAACATTGCAAGATTTCAAAAAGATTTTAGGATTGTTCAATCGCAAGGATGGTGACACTTACTTAGCGAGAGGTATATCTGTATATGCGAACGATTTTTGAGAACGCCCTGAAAAACATTAGAGAGCTTATTGGCAGAATGTCAAGGAAGGATAAGATCAGGGCGGCAATTATTGCTGGATTGATTATTGTTCTCGCAATAGTCGCCGTTTATCTTTTAAGCCGCACCACCTATGTAACTATGTACGCAAAAGACGCGCAGCAAGCGGCGGATATATACGAGCTTGCACAGACGCAAGCCCCGCCCATTCAAGGCATTAGGATTGACGGGCGTGTTTTAAGCGTTCCCGAGCAAAGTGCTGACCGTGTCCGCTCTTTATTACAAGGTCAAGGTTATGAGCCTGATATGGCCCTGCTTGAACAAGCCGGCGGTTTCGGCACTACAGATGATCATAGGCGTGTGATCTTAGACACATTCAACTCAGATCAGATAAAATACCAAATACTTCAAGTAGAGTTTATTGACGATGCCATTGTAAACGCGCACTCCGGTCAGACATCAGCATTCGCCCAACCCCGAGGCAACCGTGATGCCACAGCTTCTGTTATGCTCACGGTTCAGGGCGGCAGAAAACTCACAAACGCCGAAGCTATGAGCATTGCGGATATTGTCAGGGGTTCGCTGCCGGGCATCGCCTATGAAAATATTTCGATAAATGACACTAACCTCAACCATTACCCTGTCGGCAATCTCGCGGGGGATGTAGGCGTTGAGGGGAATCCCCGTGTCGAACTTCAAAATTATCTTACCAACCAAATACGTATGCAGGGCTTACAGCTTTTGGAGCCTGTTTTTGGCACGGGCAGGGTAAAAATCGAGCCAAATTTGGTTTTGGATTTTGACGCTGTTGTTGAGGAACATATTGAATACTTCCCCCCGATAGCCGGAGAGTTGGAGGGGATCGTCCGCAGCGCGTCTGAGTTATTTGAACTTCAAAGGGCAGCGGGAGCGGCGCAGGGTATTCCCGGGACAGATAATAATCTTAACCCGCCTGAGTATCCGTATGGCCCGTTGGGAGACGATGAGGAATACAGAAGGATACTTAACGAATATAATTATGAGATAAACCAAACGATTACGCAGATTGAGAGAGAACGCGGAACTATCAAAGACATATCTCTTGGTATACTTATTGACGCTCAGGCGGTTACGGAAGACTATACTACCCAAGTGACAAACTTGGTTTCGATGGGTTTTGGTATTGCTCCCGAGAAGATTACTGTCGAGACACTGCCATTTTCCGGTGAAGACCTCGAACGCGCTGCTGAGTTGCAGGAACAACTCATGGAATATGAGAGGCAGCAGAGGATCAGAGCGATACTCGAAACAGTTATCATGTGGTCGGTCATTCTGATTCTGGGTATCATGGTCATCTCACTTATCAGAACGATTTTCAAGGGCACCAGACCGGAAGTGCCGGAGGAGCTTGCTCTTGCCGAGGGCGCCGGTATTGATTATCTCGCCGATGACGAAATGGACGAAGAACAGCGAGCGAGTATTGAACTTGCGGCAAAATCATCAAGTCTTCAGCAAATAGAAGAATTTATCGAAAAAGATGCCGGAGCCGTAGCCCAACTCCTACGCAACTGGCTCACAGATGATTAGGGAATAGAGTTTAGGAAAAACAATATGCCAAGCTATGAGTTATCCCCAAAAGAAAAAGCGGCCATACTTTTAATCAGCCTCGGGAAAGAACATTCTGCCGAGTTATATAAGCATTTGTCTGAGGAAGAAATCAGCGACATGACCCTCAGTATTACAACCACTCGCAGGGTAGAGCCTGAAGTTAGAGAAGCTATTGTTGATGAATTTTACGAGATGTGCCTTGCTCAGAAGTTCATCTCCGAAGGCGGCATCGACTATGCGCGTGATATTCTTGAAAAAGCCATAGGAACGGAACGCGCGGAAGAAATGATCAGAAAACTTTCATCCTCGCTTCAAGTGCGCCCGTTTGACTTTATCAGGAGGGTAGACTCAACACAAATCCTCAATGTTATCCACAATGAACACCCGCAAATCATCGCTCTGGTGCTTTCATATATCGAACCAAACCAAGCGGCACAGATAGTAGCTTCGCTCCCAACAGACAGGCAAACGGAGATTATCAGCAGGATCTCAAAAATGGGCAGCACATCACCCGAATACGTCAAAGAGGCGGAGCGTATATTGGAACGTAAAATCACATCTATGGGCTTCACAGACAACATTGTTGTTGGCGGCATTGACACGATAGTTGATATCGTAAATGCTCTCGACAGAGCTTCTGAGAAAAACATTCTCGAAAGCCTCGACATCAATGACGCGGAGCTTGCCGACGAGATCAGAAAACGCCTGTTCGTATTTGAAGATATCGCAAAGATGAACAACCCGGCTATCCAACGCGTTCTCAGGGAAGTCAGCAACACCGACCTTGCGGTCGCGCTCAAAATGGCGACGGAAGACGTTACAAAGATTATTTTCAACAATGTCTCGAAACGTCTGCAGGATATGATAAAGGACGATATGGAAGTTATGGGCCCTGTGCGTGTGCGTGATGTTGAAGACGCGCAGCAGAGAATCGTTAATGTCATTCGCAAGCTTGAAGAAGACGGTGAAATCGTTATCGCTCGCGGAGAGGGGGATGATATGATTGTTTAGGATAGACAGGAATCTTATCAATCTCGCTGCCGGAAGATCGATTAATCTTGACAGCGAACCTGAAGAAAATAATTTAGGGGGGGAATGGCAGGACGAGGGTACTACGCCTGCTCCCCCCTATGTTGACCCCGCTGTGCAGGCGCTTGTTGATGAGGCTGAAGAAAAGGCGCGGCAAATAGTCATTGCGGCAAAGAGTGAAGCGGAAGTACTGCTCAAAGAAACTCGCGTTGATATTGACGAGGCATATGCTCAGGCGATGCGCGAAGGTTGGGAGCAAGGTAATAAAGAGGCAAAACAGACCGCCGATAAACAGCTTGAAGAAGACAAAACCGCTCTTACGCGTGTTTTGGACGAGATATACGCGGAGAATAATCGGTTACTGGAAAGTCTTGAAGACGACCTCGTCTCGCTTGCTCTTGGAATAGTAAAAAAGATTTATAATCCAACGGATGATACGGTAAGCGAGCTGTTTAATCTGCAAATTCAAAACGCGCTCAAACAGATAAAACTTACAGACAAAATAACTATTCAAGTCGGCCCGGCAGAGTATGAGCGTTTCTTTTCAACAGGCAGCGCTGTTTTTAACCTACGCGGCGGAGTAGACGCAAAAGCGACTGTTTTGAAAAATACATCAATGAATGAAGGCGATTGTGTAATAGACACTGAACTCGAAACCATAAACGCCGGACTAGACTCCCAACTCCGCCTAATCCAACTAGCATTTGAGAATTTAGAATGAACAATGTAATTAACTTCTCCAAATATCACGCTGCGATAGAAAAAACCGATTCCCTTGAACGTGCGGGCAGGGTAACACGTATCGTTGGGCTTGCCGTCGAAGCGACGGGCCCCGCCTCAAAAATCGGTGATATTTGTCATATGTACACACTCGATGGAGCGCGGTATGTCCGCGCTGAGATCGTTGGGTTTCGTGATGGTCAAACATTGCTTATGCCTTTTGGCTCTGTTGAAGGCGTGGGGCTTGACAGTTATGTCGTTTATACAGGCACTTCGCTCCGCGTCCCAGTTGGCACTCAATTTGTCGGTCGTGTACTTGATGCCCTCGGTGACCCGATGGATGATCTGCCGCCGCCGGAACCTGATGATTGGTATCCAACGGAAACCAGCCCGCCAAACCCACTAACTAGGGAGCGTATCACAGAAACCCTACCGCTTGGCATCAAAGCGATAGACGGTATGCTGACAGTTGGCAGAGGGCAGCGGCTTGGTATTTTTGCAGGTTCGGGTGTCGGAAAAAGCACACTCTTGGGTATGATGGCGAGATACACGGTCGCCGACATCAATATTATTGTCCTTGTGGGCGAACGAGGCCGTGAGGTTCGGGATTTTGTTGAAAGAGATCTTGGCGAAGAAGGCTTAAAAAAATCTGTATTGGTAATCGCGACATCCGACCAACCCGCGCTTCTGCGTTTGAAATGCGCTATGACAGGCACCGCTATGGCGGAGTTTTTTAGAGATCAGGGGTTAAAAGTCCTATTATTGATGGATTCATTGACCCGTTTCGCAATGGCTCAGCGCGAGATAGGAATGGCGGCAGGTGAACCGCCGGTTTCCAGAGGGTTTCCGCCCTCTGTGTACGCTCTTTTGCCAAAACTCCTTGAGCGTTCCGGTATGTCCGACAAGGGCTCTATAACAGGCCTATACACTGTTCTTGTTGAGGGTGACGACATGAACGAGCCGATCTCGGATACGGTCAGAGGTATTTTGGACGGGCATATAGTACTTTCAAGAGCGATAGCGGACAGAAACCATTACCCCCCGATAGATGTTTTAGGCTCCGTGAGCCGTGTTATGCCTGAAGTTATAACAAAAGACCACAAGCGGGAGTTTGGAGAGATCAAAAACATGATTGCCGTATACCGCGAGGCGGAAGACCTTATCAACATCGGAGCGTACAGAAAAGGCGCGAATCCCGAAATAGACAGAGCAATCACCCTCCACCCCGCAATACAAGCTTTCTTAAAACAAACCGTAGATGAACATTATTCTTTTGAAGAAACACTGGAAATGCTATCAGGAATTCTAGGGTAATTAGGAGTTAGGAATGAAGAAATTTACATTCACCCTACAATCCTTGCTTAATTACAAACAAACATTAGAGAAGACTCAAAAGGTTGAGCTTCGGAAAGCACAGCAAGCGTTACGCGAGTTGCTTGACGAGGAACAGCGGCTTTTGCAGGCTTATTCGGATAATGAACGCTCCCTTGAACACGCGTTGCGGACGGGCAAAAATATTGGAGCCGCGCTCACAGAGCATGATGCCTATTTCAGATATTTGCGCGATGCTTTGCTTGAACTGCGCGAAAGGATAGTTAAGGCTGAACAAGTCAGAGACAAATGTATGGAAATCCTCGTCAAAACGATGAAGGAAATAAAAACTTACAACAAACTCGAAGAAGAACAATATAGGGAATATCTAAAAGAGGTCTCTGCGGAAGAAAACAAAGAAATCGACGACCTCATTTCATTCAAGATAATTTCAAGTTAGGATTTAAGAGGTATTTACTATGGCAGATGACAACGACATTACGGATTTGACCGAAGAAGAATCTGAAGACGAAAAAGCCACAAAAAAGAAGAAGGCAAAAGAGCCTAAACCACCCAAAGAACCCAAAGCTCCAAAAGAACCCAAAGCAAACGAGAAAAAAGCCTGAGGGGCGGATAAAGGGAAAAAGAAAAAAGGCGGGAAAATAAAACTCATCCTGATTCTTTTGATCGTTGTTCTTATTGCCGGATTTGTTTATACTGAATTTATTGATCCGTCTTGGAGTTTCTTTGGCATCCGCGAAATGCTTGTTGGGGGGGTCACATCCCTTGACCCTGATTTTATTGAATTGGAAACAAGAAAGGCTGACCTTGACAGAAGAGAAACGGATTTGGATGAGCGTGAGAAAACCATTGAAACAAGAGAAGCACAGCTTGTGACACGCCGCGCACAACTTGATGCCGTTGACGAGGAACTGCGCGATAAAGAACTTAGACTGATTCCGGTCTACAGGCGTTTTATGACTGAGCAGGAACGTGACGATATGATTTCTCTGAGCATGAAATACGCAAACATGACACCCGCGACTGCGGCAGAGATACTGGCGGAACTCGAAGCCCCCGAAGACATGGCGGCAATCCTCTATTACATGAGTGAACGCAACGCCGCCGCAATCCTCTCCGAAATGGACGTTGCCCTCGCTGCGGAAATAACAACAATACTACTATACGACTAACCCCTAACGCAGACAAGCCGCAAATGCAGAAATGTCTTTAAATAATAAAGCAGAAAGCAGAATGCAGAAAAAACGGTAACAATTAACTCATATTTCTAATTTAACCACAACTCCTAACTCCTAATTCCTAATTCCTAATTCAGCACTCCCGTCCCCTAAATCCTATATCCTAAATCCTATAAAAAAACATATAATTTAACCAATTATATGTTTTTTTGCTTTTTCGCTAATCTTTTTTACCGAAACTGACGATAATCAAGACAGGAGGTGAAACGATGATTATACCTATGGAGATTCTGTCACTCATGTCAAAGACAGACTCCGGCCAAAGCCCCGGGCGAAACACTGCCCCCGGATTTGATAACGGCAAACGATTTGAACAAGTATTGGAGCAATCACAAGCAAATCAAAAACCTCAGGTCACAAAGATCAAAACACCGGAAGACAAAAGCGTCGATGCTGATGTTAACACAGAAAAAGTGACCGAGAAACAGCCGAAAGAAGATTCGGATGAAGCGGCTCAGATGGCCGGAAAGATGGGGATTTCCGAAATTGTCGTTTTTATTCTCGAAGGAAATAATGAATCTGTAACTCTCCCGGAAACCAACGAAACTGAAGTTATCACAGACGCACCGGTGATTTCTGAAACAGAACACGAACTGCCGACGCTTGGCTTAGAAACCACGCCCAAGCCCGAAAACGTCGATAAGCAGCAGACACCCGAGCCAGTGATAACAGCGGAAGATGTAAAATCGGCCGAGCAAGCGACCAAACCGCCGGAAACATCGGCAGCGCCGGAATCAAAAGCCGCCGCCGCCGAGCCTTTCGCAAAGACTCTAAAGCCTGAAAACACTCAGGTCACCGAGGAAGAAAAACTTAATACAGATGAAATTTTGGCACGGAAGCCGGTTTTGAGGACGCGTGAGTTCTCCCAAGCGGAAAACAATGAGCAAGGCTCAAAGTTTTCCGAAAACGGCTCTCCGTGCCCTTTCGAGAATGAAAACGAAGAAACCCCAAAAGTAAAGAAAGAAAAGCCATTTACAGAAACACTTGAAAGCCCGCGCAACCGTGAAACAACAACACAGCCGGCAAACAACACAGCAATACCGATTTCTGACAACATCAATACTGAGAGATTTCAAGCGACACAACAGATGAAACAAGTGGTTTTTGAGCCTGTCGCAAAAGAAAACCTGTTTGACGAGATGATTTCACGCATCGAAACGGCACAGACAGAGTCGCGGCAAACAATGACCATTCAGCTCAAACCGGAATTTCTTGGCAAGGTAGCACTTGAAGTAGCGGTAGATGCCGCAGGATTGCACGTCAAAATCAATGCCGCCGATGCCGGAGTCAGAGGGATGATAAACAGCCAAGTCACTGCCCTGATTGAATCACTGGAAAACAAAGGAATCCAAGTCGCCGAAGTAGATATTGCTTATCCGAGCATAAGCGACGGAGAGTTTAAGGATCCCAAAGAAGGGCATGATCAAGGAACAGGGCGCTCAAAACGCGGAAGACAGACAGGAAAAATAGAAAACGCGGATTATAACATAATGTTCATGTCAGATATCCAAGAACACTACCTCGATATAGGAATGAGTACCGTTGAGTACAGCGCTTAACAAGGAGAACCAAACATGACAACTTCATCAACAATAGCGGTTGGCAACGCACAAGATTTAGCAAATGCCCCACAATTTGAGACGAAACGTAATGTCGGCGGAACGATGGGAAAACATGATTTCCTCATGTTGCTCATTGCACAGCTAAGGCATCAAAACCCACTGGAGCCGCAAAATGATCAGGACTTCGGAGCACAGCTCGCGCAGTTCTCACAGCTCGAACAGCTTGAAAACATGAATCAATCAATGGCGCTGATGGCATTGCAGCAGAGTTATGGATTGATTGGCAAATTCGTTGTGGGTGAAGCTGTCATCAACGGTCAAACGACTGAGGTTTACGGTCTTGTAGAAAGCATTTTCTCGCATGAAGGTAAGACATATGCGGAGCTGCAAGGTATTTTAGAACCTGTTTTAGTATCAAGTATCAGCGCGGTAATCGATTCTACCGACTTTGTCAATCCGAGAATGTTGGTTGAGGTTTCAAACAGCCTTGTCGGCCGCGAAATCAAAGCCGAGTATAAGCAAATGTCTGACCTGTTTGAAGATCCGGAAGATCCTGACAAAATCACCGGTAAACATACCGAGACCATCTCTATCACAGGTGTTGTTACGAGTGTCTTTGTAAAAGACGCGGCATTATTCGCGACAGTTGTAGACAATGATGGTAAATCCCATGAAATCCCTGTCGGAGCAATCTTCGATATCGGTCTGTTCAAATCGGTCCCCGTCGCCCCGCCGGAAGAATCCGAGGAAGATGACGAACTCGACGAAATTGAGGAATTGGATGGCGAATATAATGACCCGATAATTGATGGCGCGGGTGACGGTTCGGAAGAAATACACCCCGAACCCGACCCCGACCCAATAATAGAACCCTGATTCCTCGTTCCTAACTCGTCCCCATCATTGCGAGGAGCCTGCGACAAAGCAATCCAGATGTAAATAAGTATATAGCCGTAAACTCCTAATTCCTAATTCCTAATTCCTAATTACGCATCCCCTAAACAACTATTGCCAAACTCTACATTTAGATTTATAATGGAGGAACCGCATTATGATGCGATCACTGTATTCCGGTATCACCGGACTGAGAAATCACCAAACAAGAATGGACGTTATCGGTAACAATATCGCAAACGTCAATACCATTGGCTACAAAAGCAGCCGTGTTGTCTTTGCGGATATTATGAGCCAGACATCAAACCTCGGCTCTGCCAATAACGGTCCCGTAGGCGGTACAAACCCGATTCAAATCGGTCTTGGTATGAGACTTTCCACGGTAGATGTCATACATACTCCCGCCCCGCAGCAAAACACGGAAGTCCCCACTGATGTTATGATTCAAGGCGACGGTATGTTTGTCGTCCAGTCGCCCGACGGAGGGCTATTCTATACAAGAGCCGGTAACTTCAGCCTTGATTCTGAAGGTTACTTAGTCACAAGTGCAGGATATTATGTACTCGCTTTTGTCAGCACAGCCGCTCTTGACGAAGCCGGAACATGGCCGGACGACCCCGGCGCCCCGGACGCTCTGTTCCCAAATCTTATGGCGCTCAGAGATGATGACGATACTGTCACCGCCATTGACCGCGTGAGCGATTCTAATGACGAAATCGCAAGGCTGCTTGGTCATCCCACAGAAGGCATGGAGCTTACGAGGATCCGTCTCAGGACATATTGGGCTGCCGACCCTGACACCGGAATCATTGAAGAAGGTACTGAGATCAACGAACTCTTTAACTTCAGCGTTGGTAATGACGGTACTATTCAAGTCCTCTTTAACAACATCAATGTCGCTATCGGACAGCTTGCGATAGCCGTTTTCCCAAACTACGGCGGTCTTGAAAAAGCAGGCGGCGGTATGTATCGCCAGACTCTGTCGTCAGGTGAAGCGTTGATTACAGAGGCGAACGATCAAGGCGCGGGCAGCTTTACAGGCGGCGCACTTGAAATGAGTAACACAGACCTCTCAGCCGAATTTACAGATATGATAGTAACGCAAAGAGGTTTTCAGGCAAATTCAAGAATAATCACAGTCTCCGACACAATGCTCGAAGAACTGGTCAACTTGAAACGATAACTAGGGAATAGGGAAAAGAGGTGTTAAAAATGATTTTAGTGACTCGCATAAATAAAAAAGACCAGTTCTATGTCAATGAAGACATGATCGAGTTTATAGAAGAAACGCCTGACACAATCATCACGCTTAACACGGGCAAAAAATTTGCTGTAATGGAAACAGCTATAGAAGTCATAGAAAGTATACGCGATGAGAAAATCAAAATCCGCCGCGCATCAAACTTCTAAAACCCCCTACAACCCCCGTCCCCCGCAGGGCAACTCCTAACTCCTAACTCCTCATTCCTAATTGAATGAACTAAATCCTAACCCCCAACCCCTAACGATGCACTTGAAAAGAGGTGACCCACTCTGGAACTAACAACTCTTGTCGGTTTGGTGTTCGGCTTCACGGCTATTGTAATCGGAATACAGTTAGACGGCTCCGTAGTTGACTTTGGAGACGGGCCATCAATATTTATTGTCCTTGGCGGTGTCATTGCGGCGACAGTTATCTCGTATCCTATGGATGCGATAAAAAACTTGGGTAAGCTGATGGGGCACTGTTTCAAGGCAAAGAAAATAGATTTTGAAGCGGATATAGAAAATATCGTAAAAATTGCGAATGTTGCCAGACGCGAAGGTATCCTCGCTCTCGAAGAAACAGTTAGCGAGATGAACGACCCATTTATGCAAAAGGGTATCATGCTTATTATCGATGGCTCTGACCCTGAACTTGTTAAATCAGTCATGGAGACGGAATTGGCCTTTATCAAAGACAGGCACAGCTCCGGTCAGGCGATTCTTTTGCAGATGTCCGCTTACTCACCGGCATTCGGCATGATCGGAACACTCATAGGTCTGATCAATATGCTGCAAAGGCTCGATGACCCCAGCGCTATCGGCCCGTCAATGGCTGTTGCGCTCGTTACGACAATGTACGGGGTTGTTCTTGCGAATATGCTGTTTACCCCCTTCGCAAAAAAACTCGGCGCAATGAGTGCTGACGAGCTCCTTCGTAAAGAGATAGTATTGGAAGGTATTTTATCAATCCAAAACGGCGAAAACCCACGCATCATCCGCGAGAAACTCAACGCTTTCCTGCCTCATTCGGTTGTACAGGCGATAGCGGAAAAGAATAAAAAAGCGCAGGCGAATGATAGCGAATAGAGGTTAACATGGCAAGAAACAGAAAAAACAGAGACAGCGGCGACGAGGGCGGCGGCGCGAGTTGGATGGATACATATGGCGACCTAGTTACATTGCTCCTGTGTTTTTTCGTGCTCCTGTTCGCAATGTCTGAAGTAGACGCGGAGAAGTTTAGAGCATTGGCAGGATCATTCAGCGGCGCGAGGACTATAGAGGTCTTGACACCGATAAACCCCGTGACGATGCTCACTGATTCCGTTACCGGAGACCCGACTGAAGGGCTAAGGGACTTAGCCGATCAAAATGCCCAAGCGGCGGAGGCTGCAGAGTCAGAAGCAGAATCTCAAGCAGCGGCGGAAGCGGAAGCAACGGAAACTCGTGAACTGGAGAACAATGTCCGAGAACTCTATGAGCATATGAGCGCGTTTGTTGAAAGAGAGCAAATCGCCGCAAGAGTGATTCTCATTGACGAAGACTACATGGTAAGGCTCATCATATCCGATATGGTGTTTTTCCGGTCAGGGCAGGCGACATTACTTCCCGAGGCTTATCCGATACTAGACAAGGTAATAGATATGTTTGATGAGACATCACATTTATACAGAATGTTAAGTATTGAAGGGCATACGGATAACAGACCGATTCATACCGCGCAATTTCCGAGCAACTGGGAACTTTCCAGCCATAGAGCGTTAAGCGTAGGCAGCTATATAAGGGCTGCGGAGATACTTCCCGAAAGCCGTATCCAAGTCTTGGGTTTCGGTGAGTGGCATCCTGCCGCTCCGAACGACACGCCCGAGAACATGGCGCTCAATAGGCGGGTAGAGTTTGTTGCCGAGACCAGATCGCCGACCCGCAGCGAGTACTATACTATGACAGACGATGAGTTAGCCCTGCTTACACAGACAGAATACCGATGAGGGAACAAATATGAACAAAAAAATCATTATTATTATCGCGGCGGCTGTTGTTCTTGGCGCAGTAGGAGCGGGAGTATACTTTTTTGTACTGCGTGATACGGGACCTGCACCGGAATTACGCATAGAACACTCGATCGGCGAAGCGTTTACTACTAATGTTAAGGGCTCATCGAAAATGTTTGTCACAAACATGGTTATTGTTGTAAACGCGGATAAACTCGATGAGCTTATTAGTACTGAAGTCAACACCATCAGAGACACGGTGATATTCATTCTCCGCGATCTTGATGAAGATGACATAACAGCGGAAGGCACCCAGACCGCCCTGCGGCAAAGACTGGCGGCCGCAATAAACGAAGCCTTGGAAATCGACAACGTAGTAGACATAAGATTCAGCAACTTCATCATGGCGTAACTACTAACCCCTAAGTAGTAAGCAACCGTCGCCGAGCTATGTGTTCCTCCACCGCTCCTTATCGTCATCCATGCGATAAAAAGCTCGCTCCGCATCCATGCTACGCTTTCCGGAATCACATAGCCCGTCTCCTAACTAATAACTCCTAACCCACGCCGTCATTGCGAGGAGCGCAGCGACG
>Ga0099364_10004609_pt1 | contig 20833 bp, 19 predicted proteins | sample TergutTh196P3_FD_73070 | JGI IMG/M metagenome (GOLD analysis project Ga0099364, IMG submission 73070) | Microcerotermes parvus P3 segment gut microbial communities from Pointe-Noire, Republic of the Congo - Th196 P3 | ecosystem: Host-associated > Arthropoda: Insects > Digestive system > Gut ... | reverse complement strand
GACGTGGGAGAGGGGAACAAGGCCTCCCTCTGGGGGGGGGGGGGCGCGAAGCGCGGGAGGGAGTGCGTCCAGAAGGGAAAACATAATGTCGCTCGAGTACAACAAAAAGCTTATACCCCGCGCAAAGGAACTGCGCCGCAATATGACTCGACAAGAAAAACATCTTTGGTATGACTACCTTTCTTCATATCCGATTAGTTTTCAACGACAAAAGGCAATCGGAAATTATATTGTTGATTTCTATTGCCATAAAGCCAAGTTGGTTGTAGAAATAGACGGAAGTCAACATTATTCCAAGGAAGGGTTGGCATATGATTGCGAAAGAACTGCAGTGCTAGCCAGTTTTGGTTTGCGCGTAATTCGGTTCAACAATGTTGAAGTTGACAATAGCTTCGAGGGTGTATGCCAAGCAATTAACAAAGCTGTTAAAGCTTCTAAATGATGAATAGCGGAGGGTTAGCATATGGATAAGATTAAAGCCTTAGTAGAAGGCGTCACGCAGGATGTAATAGCCTTTTTAGTTGAGGAAGAAGGCATTTCCATTGAACAAGCAATGGAACGTGTGTATATTTCAGAGGTTTTTGCTAAATTGTGCGACAGGGAAACAGGGCTATACAGAGAGAGTTCTGCTTATGTGTTCTCATTGCTTAAAGACGAGCTTGCAAATGGAAAGCTGATGCAGATCGAGGTATGATATAGGGAGGATAACAATGTCTTGTGAACATAACAAATTTATGAAATGCCCGTGTACTTATTCCTGCGGAAAGCGTGGTAAATGTTGCGAGTGCGTCGCATACCATTTGCGGGGCGGAGAATTCCCCGCCTGCTTTTTCTCAGAAAAAGCTGAAGCCTCCTATGACAGAAGCTTCTCCAGGCTGATGAAAGACAGGGGACGGTAAATACACTTGTCAATAAAATTGACAGCAAACACCGTGTGTCGTTTATAACCTTTGACCCTCCAGTTGTTCCGGAAAGTGTTGACCACATTTTACTAGATTGTATAGAGATGAAAAATCAAATGTATGGAGGTATCTATGTCACAACTTGCCAAACTAACCCAAATTATTGATCTTCGAGAAATCTGGAAACACGAAGCCCGTGATTTTTCAAAATGGCTTTCTGATGAAGAGAATCTTAAAGGATTAAGCGATGCTATAGGAATAAACATTATTCTTAATGAACTTGAATCTGCGGTTGGCAGTTTTAGTGTTGATTTATTTGCATCTGAAGAAGGAACCAACAGAAAAATCATTATAGAAAACCAGCTTGCTGATACCGACCATGATCATCTTGGGAAGATTATTACATATGCTGCCGGGAAAAGCGCAGATGTTGTTATATGGATAGTAAAAAGGGCAAGGGATGAGCATAGACAGGCTGTAGAATGGCTGAATAGACGAACAGACAAGGATGTTGGATTCTTCCTTGTCGAAATTGAATTATGGAAGATTGGTGACTCCCTTCCTGCTCCGAGATTCAATGTCGTAGAAAAGCCTAATGATTGGGCAAAAGCAATGAAAGCCATTGAAGGCTTGTCAGAAACAAAGAAGCTTCAGCATGACTTTTGGTTATCGTTCATCGAATATGCATATACAAAACCGGAGTTTTCCTCTGCTTTTGGGCGTCGGAAAGCTTCCCCTCAACATTGGTACGACTTGAGTGTTGGCAGTTCAGAATACTATATCTCCCTGACGGCAAATACACAAAAGAGGCGACTTGGAGTTGAGGTCTACATAAATGACAACAAGGAACTATATGCAAAATTCGCCTCACAAAAAGAAGAAATAGAACATTTTCTGAAGATGCCCGTAGAATGTCGTGAAGCTAACAAAGCGTGTAGAATCATTTCTCTAAATGATGGAGATATCAAAAAAGATGCCGCAGCATGGCCTTCCTTGTTTGATTGGTTTATTGAAACAGCAATCAAATTTAAAGAAATGTTAAAAAGATTTGATGTATAACGCGATTGAGTACCAGCTTGACGAAATGCTTGACATCAACGGCTGGGATTTGCAAAAAGCACTCAGGCTTCTACATAGCTCAAATCCAACACTGTTTGAGTGGAACAATTTTCCGATAATATACAAGACAACCGATGAATGGGCGATTGTTGACGCGATGCCAAGAGATCGTAAGGCAGATTGGAATAAGCTGAATAAGTTGTTCCTTTCCGTTATCAATGAAAACTAACAGCAAAAGCCGTGCGTGAGTTTATTCGAATTTTTATTCATACATCTAAAGTAATCACACTAGTAGAAGGAGAAAATATCAATGTTTGAGTATAAAACAGAAATCTTATTCACGGGTGTCAAGTGGTTTTCGGACAAAGCAAATGACGCAGATGTATCAGCACTTGACGAACTGCTGAACAAACGAGCGTCAGAGGGTTGGGAGCTTGTCACATATTCTTATATGGCAACCAGTGTACAGGCTCGTGGCGCTACGTTAATCACATTCAGAAGAGAAAAATAACCCCTGCACTAAAGGCAGAAATAGAACCCTTTGTCTACGCAGTATTCACACCGCACGGCGGCTTGTCTTAATACATCAGTTGCCCCAAATTCCTAAGCAAAGGCTTTTCGCGACATCAGCTTCGCAAATAATCTCTTCACCATCAGGCTGATCCCTCAGTATAAACTTCCCATTAGAGTAGATAAGCCGACCATTATAATCAAAGGTATAGTTTAATACACCTCGTTTAATTACCTCAATGTTTTCATCCGCGCCAATCGAAACTAACTCCCAGCTTTTTGGCGCGATACCAGGATACTTCTCACCCGCAAGAGTGTTTTCCTTAATAGTTTTTTCCACATTTATAAGGTTGTCTTCGATGAAAATCTCCCGCTCGTTCTTTTCTCTGTCCTTTGCGGGGTTTGGACCGCTCTTGCCTTTAATGAGAGACTCTCCCGAGTATCGTTGGGAAAAAAGGTTAGCCCACCCGAAAACTGCCCTGAGAAACCTAAAAGGAGCAAATATGATATCCAGCAGGCTTTGGCCGCTGCCGCCTGACGTATGCTTCACCCGGCGGATACAATAGAGCTTGCCGTCCGCCAACTGCCGCGGATGTATAAAATCATATTTTTCATCGGACAAAACCTCGCAGAGCTCATTGAGGCTAAGGTCGTACCTGCAAAGGGCATAGCTGCTGAACTTTGCCCCACCCCTGTTTCGGTCTATATAGAACCCTGCGCTTGAAAAGTAAATGATATTGTTGTCTTTACGCGAAAACGAAGGCGTGATGTCGACACAATCGCCCTCAGTGATCATACGGTAATTCGCCTTTTCTTCACCACAGAGAGCCAGATGCTTTTCCAAATACCCGTCGCTTGCGGAAAAAACAATCATCTTTCCAGCGGGGTCATAGTCCATATAGTATATGCGCGTATTTACAAGTCTAGTTATGTATTCCTCCGCGTCTTCGGGATTCCTGAGGCTTTTGGCATATATTGCACAATCCGCCTCAAGCGTAGAGGCATAAATCAGTCTTTCGTCACTTACAGATACGACAGCCTCAACGCTTGCATTGATGTCTCTTTCCTCAAGCCGTGGTACTGCCGCCCCCATAAAATGCGCACCGGAGCCTTGTGTTTTCCACTCCTTTTTTTTGTATATTGCCATTATCGTCTTGCGGTAATTATCTATCGCTCCGCAGGGAATCCGTTTGCTGTCTCCATTTGCTGCTCTAAACAGATTTCCGCCGGAAACATAAAATACGTCATGCCCCATTTTCGCACTCCCCTTATATGCCACTGCCGCTCTTTCTATAACTTCAACCGTATAGTAACATCTGTTCCGGAAAGAGTCAACAGAAAGCAGGTGGCTAGTGCTATATCACTGACATATTATTCTCATAGCCTTTATGCGTCGCGTACCATTTGCGGGGCGGAGAATTTCCCGCCTGCTTTTTCTCAGAAAAAGCTGAAGCCTCCTATGACAGAAGCTTCTCCAGGCTGATGAAAGACAGGGGACGGTAAACACTTATTAGCTCGTTATTCAACTATTTGAATAACAAGTACCCCGACGATTTGCGCGGGGTACGATTCCAATACCATCCCACTGAATGTGATATCCACTATCGAGCCCAACGGGATAGCTGTAAAAGGCAAATGCCCGTCATTTTCATCAAGCACTATAACAGAGTCATTATCCCAGATATAATACGGCTCGCCGCCGCTGCCCGTACCCCAAAGTGGTGCTATAGTGTCAACGAGCATGCCGGCGCTGCCGAAGACATGCTGAAAGATATTGGAATCGATATGCTCCTTCACTTCCGCGCGAAATGTAGTTATCCCGCCAAAAGGATGACGCCAGTTGCTATAGTTTTCGCGTATTATCGTCTCCGGGATTGGTTCGCCGTCCAACATGAATACGGCGGACAAGTCATGCCGGGATTCCTCCCCGTTTTCGGATCGAAGCCAAAAACTCTTGTCAATTCGGTACTCACCGGGCGGGAGTTCTTCATATAACCATTCCCAGAATACTATTAGTTGCATGACCTGCCTTGAAGCCAACGAATATGGGTCCGCCAAAAAAGCATCTGAGTTTCTAATCTGTAATTCTTGCCATTCGCCGCCTGTCTTATGCAAAATCCGAAATGACTTATCGTAATATATCCGCCCGCTGTCAAATCCGTTTGTGATTTCGATGACCGCGCCGACGGGAGTGGCGAAATCGACATCCATCGCAATGCCGCGAAAATCCTGAGGTATCGTGGTATTATCAATGGCGAAATCGACTAGCAATTTGTATATCTCCGAATCGGCAGGATTATTCGGATCAACTATGATATTCTTTACCAGCGTGTACTCGCCGAAGCCCAATTCCGGAGTTGCAACGATTATGTCAAGCCGTTCGCCGGCAGGCAAGTCGTAACTGTCCATATCCGATTCGCCCGCAGATCCCCATTGGCTGCCGCTTATCCTGTAGCCGCTGCCGTACCTGATGTCCTTGCCTGAGTTGTTCGTTATGGTGAGTACGACTGCCGAAGGGGTACGCATCTTAAATTCCAGAGTTACTCCCAAGTCTCCGGGCGCCGGCATCGGCCAGGATGTCTCATCATACACGATTGGCCTGTTTATGACCAAATCTTCCGGAACGGTGAATTCAGCGAACGCCTCGGTCTGGATGTTATGGTCTGATTTATCGTAGAAAGTTTTTTCTAAGCGATAAGTACCGGGCGCAAGCTCCTGCCACTCAAGCCTGAACGTTAGGAGCATGCCGGAAACGCGAGAGAGCGATTTTGCGAACTGCGTGTCATCGCTATCCTGAGAATGCCTGACTTCGCGCCACCCGCCGTCTATGCTCACGTCCAATCGGTATGCGTCGCCGAAGACGACGTCGCGGCCGGAATTGACAATCTCAAAGACAGTGATCACGGTAACAACGCCGCCTACCTCGTCCGCCCTGACATCGGCGTCAACTCTCCCAGGGAGTATAGACATGCTTATATTTAATCCGGTAGCGTCTGCCGGAGCATCCGCAGAATCCGTTGCAGGAGAGGGGCTGCTCTCGGAGCCGGGCCTGCCTGCGGCATGGCCGCAAGACGCAAGCGTGATTAGCGCTGCGAGGCACAGCAACGTGTATGAGGCGCTTATTAAAATCTTTTTGTATAGATGGAATATCATATTCTGCCTCTTGCCCTTCGTCGGCGTAGCCACAAACGTATAAAACCCCAATGCCACTATAACACAAAAAATCGCCTCTTGACAAGTGCGCCGAAATGCGAAATACTATGCTAAAATTGATGAAATTCTGCTGCGCGTGGCAGAAGGACGTGTCGTGGTGAAGACAATGGATGAACTTGAGGACATGGCAAAATGAAGCTGACATTTATTGATGTATGATGCGGGAAGGATAAACGAAAATGGGTAAAAGAGCGTTCCCTTCAATTTTAGCGGCGCTGCTGCTTCTGCTTTCAATGGCTGGATGTTCCGGTCAGGGCGATCAAAAAACCGAAGCAATTGCCTCCCCCGGGCAGCTTCGCGCGGAGGATTTTATCGGCAAACGCATAGCATTTGCTACGGGTGAGGGTTTTGACGAGATGTTCATGGAAAATGTCGGAGATTTTATTCCGGTTCATTGCATTTACGAGCATGAGGCAATGGAAATGCTGAAAATCGGCAGGGCCGACGCATTTATGCTCGATGAGCCTATGGCGCGGAAATGGGTTTTGCTAAACCCCGAACTGACAATCGTGTATCCGTCTTTCGCGTGGTATGATTTCGGCGTTGTTTTCAACAGGGAAAATGAAAGCCTTCGGCTGCAATTTAATGATTTTTTGAAACAAATCAAAGAAAACGGCATTCACGCGGACATGACGGAACGCTGGCTCGACACAGCCGTGTCCCCGCCCATGCCGGATATTCCGCTTGACGGCGCGAACGGATTTCTTGTGTTCGCGAGTTCCGGAGAGTTGGAGCCGTTCGGCTATATTGTGAACGGCGAGCCGGTGGGTTTTGATATAGAACTGGCAAGGCGGTTCGCGGAGCATATGGGTATGGGGCTTGAAATTCAGCTTATGGCATGGGACTCGGTTATTCCGCATGTGAATTCTGGAAAAGCCGACTTTGCGGCAAGCTTGTTTATCATTGACGACGAACGAAGCGAAAGCGTCAGCTTCTCCGACCCGTACTGCACAGGCGGGGCGGTTCTGATTACAAAGAAACCCGAAACCACTCAGGTTTTGCGCGCGGAGGATTGGGTCGGTAAGACCATCGGCGTCATTACCGGAACGGTTCATGACCAAGTAATCGCAGAATATTTCCCCGGTGCTCAACCTGTCTATTTTAACGATATTCCCGGTATTCTGATGTCACTCGAAAACGGCAGGATAGACGGTATGCTGTCCGACGAATCAGACTTTAAGATATTCGCCCCAAAATACCCAGGCTTGAGGCTGCTTGAGCCGTATTTTGACGAAGGCAGCGCGGGGATGCTTGTATCAAAAGAAAAACCTGAACTGCTGGAAAAAATCAATGCGTTCATTGCGTTAATCAAAGCCGACGGTACGCATGAGGAAATGTTTGACCGCTGGATTGGCGGCGATGAAACCATGCCTGACATTCCCGAGGGGACGGGCGAAGTGCTGAGAATGGGCACAAGTGGCATTGCGGACGGTTTCGCCTTTTATAAAGACGGCGAAATTGCCGGGATTGACGTCGAGTTCGCCAAACGTTTCGCGGCCCATGAAAATATGCGGCTTGAAATTAACGTCATGGATTTTTCGGGGTTGTTGCCGTCGCTTCAAAGCGGGAAGATCGATTATGCCGCAAGCTGCTTCGCCATTACGGAAGAACGCGCCGAACTTGCGAATTATACCGACCCGTACTACACCTCCGCGCGGGCAATCGCCGTATATGACATCCAGCCAAACACGGACAGCGTATCGTTCTGGCAGGGCATAGTAGAGGCTTTTGAGCGCAACCTTATCCGGGAAGACCGTTGGAAAATGATTGTTGACGGCTTGCAAGTCAGCATGGTTATCACGCTGTTTGCCTTTGTTCTTGCGACGCTGCTGGGTTTTGGCGTTTGCGGCCTGCAAATGAGCAAAAACCCGCTACTAAAAACCGTTGGCAAAATCTACGTCACCGTCCTGCGCGGCACGCCGATCGTCGTTTTGTTGATGATTACGTTCTATGTGATTTTTGCCAAAAGCAGCATCAGCGGCGTAACCGTCGCGGTAATCGCGTTCGGCGTCAACGGCGCGGCCTTTATCGGCGAAATAGTCCGCAGCGCGATTCTTACGGTGGACAAGGGGCAGGTCGAAGCGGCGCGGAGCATGGGATTTGGGAAAACAGGCGCGTTTTTCACAGTGACATTTCCGCAGGCGGCGCGGGTGGCGTTTCCCGTGTATATGAGCGAGTTTATCTCCATGTTCAAAATGACCTCGGTCGTCGGGTATATTGCCGTTGTGGATTTGACTAAAGCCGGCGACATCATACGCAGCCGCACTTATGACGCATTTTTCCCATTGCTGTTCATCGCCCTGGTGTACTTGGCGGCTGCTTCGCTCATGATTTGGCTGTTCGGCATGGTTGAGCGAATGACCAATAAGCGTTTGAGGAGGAAAGCGAAATGATTGCCATAAAAAACTTGCAGAAAAGCTACGGTAGCCTGGAAGTCATCAAAGACATCACCACAACCGTAGAAAAAGGCGAGGTCATAACGATTATCGGCCCATCCGGGACGGGCAAAAGCACTTTTCTCCGTGCCATAAATATGCTCGACCCGCCCACAGGCGGCACGATTGAGTTTGAAGAATTGGAACTTACCGATAAACGGACCAATATCAATAATATCCGTAAAAAGATGGGTATGGTATTCCAAAATTTCAATTTGTTCGCGCATATGAGCGTACTCGACAACCTATGCGTGGGTCAGACCAAACTGTTGGGCATACCGAGAACGGAAGCCGAGCAAACGGCACGGGAACTGTTGCAAACCGTGGGGCTTGCGGAAAAATCCGATGCCTACCCCGACGAGTTGTCAGGCGGACAAAAACAAAGGGTGGCAATCGCGCGGTGTTTGTCGATGAAGCCGGACATCATGCTGTTCGACGAGCCGACCAGCGCGCTCGACCCGACAATGGTTGGCGAAGTCACGGCAGTCATCCGGCGGTTGGCGCAAAGCGGCATGACGATGATGATCGTTACACACGAGATGGAGTTCGCCAAAAACGTATCCACACGGGTTATTTATATGGACGAGGGCGGCATTTACGAGGAAGGCCCGCCGGAGGTCATTTTCGGGTCTCCAAAACGGGAGAAAACAAAAGCGTTCATAAACCGGATTAAGAATTTCCGGCATGATATATCTTCCGAAAAATTTGATTTTATCGGACTGACAAACGATTTGTTGAACTTCTGCGCCGCGAACGCGCTGTCAAAGTCGAACATGAACAAGGCGGGGCTGCTTTGTGAGGAACTTACGGTGAACCTCATTGATAATAAAGATTTGCTCAGCATAGATTTCAGCTTTCCGGATAGTCAGGAATCATTTGAGCTTACGGTCACATACGGAGGAAATGATAATGACGTTACGCAAAAGAGCGGCATGGAAGCCGATATTGTCCGGGGGATTGCGAAAGAGATAGCCCATGAATACGACGGCGTGAATAGGGTTCGCATAAAATGGGGCAAACGATAGAATCAAGTGATAAAAGAAGCGATGTTTGTACGTTTTTTTAGGTTTACCTCTACTCGTGTTACAAATTTTAGAAAATAAAAAGTTTTTCAACATCAATACCACAAACTTGACTTATGTTGGCGGTTTGTGGTATATTAGCAGCGGAGGTGGTTCGATGCTAAAGAACGAATCCCAATTGCGCAGCCGTGACCTGTATCTGAACCGGCTGATCGCTTTCCGGGATACCGAACCTGTCAAGATCATTACAGGAATCCGCCGCTGCGGCAAATCTAGCCTGATGAAGCTTATGGCGCGGCATTTGCGGAAAAACGGCGTCTCGAACGAGCAAATCATCGAGATGAATTTTGAGTCGATGGAGTTTCGGGGGATGAACGCGGAAACACTGTACCGATATGTGAAAGAGCGGCTTCCCGCCGGCAAGCGCGTCTATCTGTTTCTTGATGAAATTCAGCGGATTGACCAATGGCAGGATGCGGTCAATTCCTTCCGTATAGATTTTGACTGCGATATCTATGTGAGCGGCTCAAATGCCTATCTGCTTTCCTCGGAATACGCGACCTATCTGGCCGGTAGAAGCGTGGAAATCAAGATGCTGCCGCTCTCTTTCCGCGAGTTTCTTGACTTTCATGGCTATAAAGTCAGGGAGATCAAAAGCCCGTCCGGTGGAACACGCAGACGGATATATGATATCGAGGACGAGAGCTACGAGCCGAGGGAACTTTTGGAAGCTTATATAAAGTTTGGCGGTATGCCCGGGATTGCCGACGTGGGATTGGATACGGACAAAGCACTTATTCTGTTGGATGGGGTTTACTCAACCGTGGTGGTGCGCGACATTCTTGAGCGCGAAAAACGCAGAGGCCGGCGTCAAATCACAGACTCCGATTTGCTTAGAAAGATCATCATGTTCCTAGCTGACAATATCGGCAACAGCACTTCGATCACTTCCATAGGCAACACACTTATAAACGAGAAGCTGCTCGATAGCGGCAATCGAAAAGGCAAGCCCGCAGTCCAAACCATACAAGCCTATGTGGGCGCCTTGCTGGAATCCTTTGTGTTTTATGAGATAAAACGGTTTGACATCAAAGGAAAAGAGTATCTTCGCACGCTTGGGAAGTATTACATTGTCGATATAGGTATACGCAATTATCTTCTCGGGTTCCGTGATATGGATGCCGGACATATCACGGAGAACATTGTTTATTTCGAGCTGCTCCGTCGCGGTTACGATGTGGCGATTGGCAAGGTCGGTGACAAGGAAGTGGATTTTATCGCCACCAATGCAAACGAAAAGCGATATATACAGGTGACTGAATCCATGAACGATCCCGCCACAAGAGAGCGTGAGTTTGCGCCGCTTCGCAAGATCCGGGACAATTATGAGAAGATTGTCATTGCCAATAACTGCGACAATCCGGCCACGCAGGATGGGATCAAGATTATCCTGCTTACCGATTTTCTACTGGAAATATAGCACTACTTGTATAAGGAGCGTCCCGTCGACTTGCCCGGGGTACGAATCCAATACCATCCCACTGAATGTGATATCCACTATCCCTTCTTATTTTTCACAAAGACCATATGCTTGCGGATCATTGCTCAATTGCCGTTAGATATCTGTATAGCACGGATGCAACCTCAGCTCTTGACGCCGCATTTTTTGGATTGAAGTTCGTACCTTTAATGTCTCTGAATACTCCTTGTATAGTTAGCACATTGACCGCACCCCTCGCCCAAATACTAATATCGTTCCAATCTGACCATTCATAGTCCATAAGAATGTCGGGCGGTATATTTCCGTCCGCTTGTTGAGCGCGATATATTAACGCCGCTAGCTGCTCTTTGGTCACTGCGTCATTTGTGCCAAACTTGCCGTTTCCGTAGCCAAGAACAATATTATTCGATACCGCCCATTTCACAGCATCCGTATACCATTCTCCCGCAACCACGTCAGTGAAATCGAATATTATCCCGCTCACATCAGGAGTGTCCGCTTGGCGATAAAGTATCGTCACCATCATCGCACGGGTTAGTGTGGCATTCGGGCTAAAAATATTGGTAGCTGTACCTATCATCAAACCTTGTTCAAATACATAACTGACAGCGTCATAGTGCCATGCGTCTTCCGGAACGTCGCTAAAAATATTGGCTCCATGTTCATTTTCGTCAGGTGCGACTTTAACATAAACGGTACCTTCGTCGTCATGGCTATATGCGTAATAACGGATGCCGTCAATTAAGGTCACTGGCGGATACGGCGTTTCTGCAACACGTTTGGGGTCAAAGGGTTCAATATTAAACCAAATGTAGCTGCATTCTGCTTCGTTGAAAAGATTATCTATATATGCATCTATATCTATACCTATGTTGTATAAGGTGAAAGTGAACGACCAAGGGAGGTTGAGATCCTTGTTTTTGTCAACAATAGTGGAGATTTGACCGTTCACATAAACAGTCCCTCCGTCAGATGCTTCCACGCCAACTGCGATTATTTTTCCGAATGAATCGTGAAGGTTTCCATCCGCAAGTATATTTCCAGTTACATTTACTATTGAGCTATCAGATGCTCTCACACCAAAAATGCCTCCTGTCACATCGCCATTTACTGTTACCCTTGCGCCCAAGCTTGCTTCTAATCCGATTTTACCACCTGTAACACCTCCGCTGACCGTGATAACCGCACGGTTGTTCGTAATGATACCTGTCCCTTCACTATTGATATCGCCTTTGATTGCGATAACGGCATCTCCGCCCCCATAGACAGATGCCCCTTTCCCATGTATATTGCCGTTCAATGAAAATGTTCCTCCATACAATGCTAGCAAACCGAAATCGACTCCTGTAACATCGCCATTGAGTATGACTACTTCTTTTGCCTCAAAAAGATATATGCCTGTCCGACCGCTTGAAATACTCAGCCTGCCGACACCGCTATCTTTTTGAACTAAGCTGCCCTCTTCTCTGATTAACAAAGCAGTGGGTACGTTAATTCTATCGGATGTATCGATATTGAGGTCAAAATCCCCCAAATCAAAGTAAATGGTTTTCCCAGCTACTTCTATTGGTTCCGTTTCTGTGTAGTCACCAAGCATCCTGACGGTCTGGCCGTCCGTTGCCTCGTCTACAGCCATTTTGACTGAAGCGTACTTTTTGCCGCCGACGATTTCACATACATCTTCCATTGCGCCTGCGCCGGCCATTACCGTTATCGGCAAAGCTGTACCACAGCAAAAAACCATCGTCACTACCAACAACAGCGACAGTATCTTTTGAATAACACATTTCATAAATAGACATTTCCTTCCTTAAAATTGGCTAAAGGTAACAATCAATAATAAGACCAGAATTGAGTTGATTATTCTCCGGTTTTTCATGAATACTACCCGCGCCTCCTGCATTTTGCCCCCAGGCTGTCAGCTTTGAATGATTGGGCGAAAAAGCCTTCTATCATATCCCACGGTGATTACCCATCTGTCCCCAACATACCACGGAAAGTGCGGTTTGTCCGGTGTTTTCAACAGTTTTTTGGTTTTTCGCAGAGTCAAAGCAAAACAGTTGAAATTGATCAAAGCGCCAATTATAATAAGATCGATGGGGAAGGTGGTTTTCCATGGTTTGTAATAACTGCAACACTGAGAACAGCGGCAACTGCCGCTTTTGCTTAACGTGCGGCAATCCGCTTTATGGAACAGCTATGGAAGTGACCGATGTATATGACGAAGGGCAAGATGCGAGTATTCCAGTTACCGCGCCTGACTCTGTACCGCCTAAGCATGAGTGGGCTCGAAGCCCCATTAACACCGTAACCCATATACTAATTCCAATATTGCTCCTAATAATCTTGACTGTTGTTTTTTCGTTCATTGCATTTCTGCTTTCCGAAGGTTCGCTTGAACGACACATCAACGAAATTTCTAGCGTTTCCCTTACAGTAGATGAAATACGAGAGCTTTTGAAAACTTTGCCAAGGTCTTTGGACAAACCGCCGATAGCAAGGTACTTTAGCGCATTAACAAACCTTTATGGATTATCTTCTTCTACAAGAATGCCAGTTGCCGATGTCATAGCCGCTCGGTTGCCGACAACGATTGTTCTGATTCTTGCGGGATTGCTTATCGCGTTCGCGCTAGCAATACCGATTGGCATTTTTTCAGCATCAAATGAGGACAGGTATTTCGTTTGTTCGCTCATATCCGCTATATGCAAGTCCATACCGTTTTTCTGGCTGTCTCTTATATTTCTGAAATGGTTTTCTTTCGACTTGATATGGCTTCCCATTGGCAGGGAAACCATGTGGCATCACTATATTTTACCCTCTCTCATCTTGGGGTTTTCGTATTTTGGATTTGCAGCGCAAACAATAAGTGCCACCATTATTAAAGCACGTGACAATGACTGCAACATATGGTTTTTACCGGAATCGGACATCAATCATAGACAAATAAATAAAAACTCCCCATATAGAGTTTTGCCCACGATTGCCCAATCTGGCCTGCAACTTGGCTGGTTGTTGATCGGCATCATTGTTGTGGAAAATGTATTCTATTTACCAGGTGTCGGCAGATATTTCATTGAGGGGATTATGTCCCGCAACACGCCAGTGGTGTTCGGGGGGATTATTGCATTGTCCCTATGCTTTTTCATTACCGCAGTAGTTGCTTTTACGGCGGTTGTTCTTATCCTGCAAACGAGTTTGAGGAAGAGAGGAAAAGTGCATGGATAAGTATAATGCAAAGACAGGCATGCTCATAGGCGCGATACTGGTTGTATTGTTAGTTTTTATAGCTCTATTCGCAGGCGTGTTGACCGAATATGATTCGACTGTAACAAACACTCAATCGTTTTTTGATCCTCCGTCATGGCAGTATCCATTTGGTACGGACAGAATGGGCGGGGGTGTGCTGACTCGGGTGTTCCACGGTATTGGGACAAATCTAAAAATAAGCTTCTTATCCATGCTAATATCTTTAATCATCGGGGTGTTTCTCGGTTCAGTCACCGAGCTATTAGGCAAGTGGGTCAATACCGCAGTCGCATACACATACTTCGCACGTTTTCTGTCCTCAGGCCCCGGAATTATCTTGGCGCTTTTGATGGCTTATCATTTCGCAGGGTCTTCGGGCATGGCAGCGCTTGGGATAGCAATTGCGCTATTGCCCGGCTTCATACGGATTATTAACAGTGTATTCTTTCAGATTAAAGAAAAAGATTTTAAAAGGGCGTTTGGGATGATTGCGGCCCAAGCTTCACTGAGCATAGCTTTGGCATCTTTGCTCTACGCAACACTTGGCTTCCTCGGTCTGGGAGCGCAATCTCCAACGCAGGAACTAGGCAGCTTGATTTCGGAAGGGAGCCGCTTTATCAGGATTGCGCCTCATGTAGTGGTATATCCGGGAATTGCTCTTGCGATTATTGCGCTTTCCTTCAATGTTTTAGGTGAAAGCTTGAACTCGATAGTGCTTGGTTTTTCCAGAAAACCAGCCTATATGGGCCAAGCCCCTCACTCTTCCGCCTAAGCATGCGCAAATCACTCCTTCGGCAGCATCTCTATCCCGCATTCGAAATCGCCTCCCTCAATGGTTACCACGCCATATGAAGCCGTTAGGCGGTTATCGTGCCGTTCCATCTGGCCCGGGCACATAAGCCACAGCCCGCGCTCATCACGTAACAAAGCGCGATGTGTATGACCGTACAACGAAAGGTCTGCGCCGAGTTGCCGCGACCGCTCCACAAGGGCGGCCAGGCCGCTCTTCACGCCGTACTTATGCCCGTGGGTCATGAAAATCTTCACACCCCCGATGATCATGAACAATTCGTCTTTCCCGGTAGCCTGAAAATCGCAGTTGCCTTTGACAATATGGAAAACAATGCTTTGGAACTCCTGCCTGAGCGTTTGCGCATCGTCGATATGATCGCCCAGATGAAGTATGGCGTCCGGGTTTGTTTGATTGACGGCATGGCGCATGCGGCTAATATTTCGATGTGAATCAGATAAAACTAACAACTTCATGATGAATCCTATTTCTATTCGGATTTTGATATTGTGCTGATCACTATATTTAAAACTTCGTCAAGTTTGTCGGCAGGCAGTTGTTCGATTAAGGCATAAGGGCGTTTCTTGATATCAATGGAGCGGTTGTGCGCGCATAATATGGCCCCCTGGGTTTTTGTTCTGCCGTCCAACAACACGTTAAGCGCTGTCTTGCCCTGTCCTTTAGTTATAGGGCAAATGGTAATAATGTTTGTTTTGCTGATTAAAAAGTTGTTTGAAACAACCACAGCCGGCCTATGTCCGGATTGCTCGCTGCCAACAGTCGGGTCAAAGCTAATCTTAATAATGCTTCCTTGCTTTACCATACTTCACCGCCAACGGGGCTTCCCCAGTCTATCTCTTCATCCTCAATGTAGTCAGCTGGGTACATTTCAAATAGCTCCTGTATTGTTTTTCTCGGCATATCTTCTTTTATTTTAGAGATAATTAGCGTATCGCCGTCGATTTTTATCTCAACAAGCGATTTTTCTTCCAGACGAATGACCTCAACAAATTCGCTGGGGAAACGTATGCCGAGGGAATTCCCCCACTTGTTTACCCGCATAGTTCTTACTGTTGACATGAAAACGCACCCCGCTCAATGTATATTGTATATTGTTTATCCTCATTGTACATGCTTTCCGAAAAAAAGTCAATTCTCTTACTTGACTCGTTTCTGATAAGCGTTTCTGATAAGCTATGATAAAATGATAGCTGCGCTTAAACCGAAAAAAATAATAAACAACATCGAAGAAGGTTCTTGAATACGGGGACAGGCCGAAAGGGGGCGGCAGTTTATGCGAAGATTTAATTGCGCATGCTTCGGCGTGGGGAAACGCTGCTTTGTCAAAAGGATAACAATGATTATCATAGCATTATTATGCGTTATCCCGCTAGGATGCTCAAGTCGTCGGCAACCCTCTGTCGAACAGCAGGCTGAATCAGCGACAACCAACGACGTTCAGTCCGATTTCGATAAACCATATGCAGCCGCAGAAGACCTTAATACAGGAAAAGAGCCTTCAGGAGCCAACAGGGAACACCCCGTGACTGATAATGAGCCTGAAGGACCTGACAGATATTTTGCCGCAAAGTCATTTGTCTACGGCAATACGTCGGGCAATATCGCCAACGGCGGCATGGTTGCAATGCAGGACGACAGGATATACTTTGCGAACGCCCAAGACCAATCCCGCTTATACAGCATCAATACCGACGGCAGCGATTACAGAAAGCTTTTGCACTATCGAGCGAGAGCGATAAACATATATGACGATAGGGTTTACTATATTGGCGAAGGAAACTATTCTGGAGAAGGAATCAGTTGTGTTGAATTAAATGGTAACGATGAAAGAACGCTTACATATGAAAAGCCTGATTGTCTCAATATTGTCAATGGCAAAGTTTATTTTATCAATCGTAGAGACGGCTTGAATATTTTTATAATGGATTTGACTGGTGAAAACCGTCAGAGGCTAAACTACGACGTTTCGGGAAATCTCATGGTAGTTGGTGGCAGGATATATTACACAAATGAGGATGACGGCGGCAGAATTTACAGTATGGATATTAGCGGCGGCTACAGGAAAAAGATAAATGATGACAAATCTGGATGCTTGAACGTGATTGGCGACAGGATATACTACGTCAATTATGATGACAACGGCGCGATATACGGCATCGGAATCGACGGCGACGAAAGAATCAAGATAAATGACGAACCATCGGGGCATATTAACGTGTCCGGCGACAGGATATACTACGTCAGTTTTGCCGACGATCAGAGCATTTACAGCATGAGCACGGGCGGCGAAGATAGGGAGAAATTGAATGATGTCTTTTCAAAAAACATTAACATAGCCGGCGGCAGGATTTTTTATCTCTCCGAAAATGACACGCTCCACACAATGAAAACCGACGGCAGCGACGGGCAATCGGTTTTTGAATGGGCAACATCCGCGCCAATTCCGGATTCGCCTATAACGCTCGGAGAAGTCTATAAACTTTATTCTGATTTTATTATTGAAACGGTTAAGAATAATCCGAGCAATGATTATGATTGGGGAAGTGTCTCGCTTATATACATCGCTGATGACAATATCCCCGCATTGGTGGTGCGTTCATCGTCTGAGTATTCGTATAGACTATGGCTATGTACTGCCTCTAGCGGCAAGCTCCAATCTGTCCTTGTTGATTCTATTCACTATATTGAGTATGGTAATCTGATTTCTTCCGGAGCTTGGGGCAACAGAAACAGCGATATAATACATACGATCCCAAACGGAGAGTTTGTTGTTGTGCATGAAGGCCACTATATTTACAAAGGTCAAGGCGAGTGGCCCGAAAACTACACTTGGTATTGGGACGATCAGGAGGTTCCGTATTCGGAGTACAGGGATAAGAGGGATGCAGCATTTGATACATCAAAGGCATCATATCCGCGCTTCGAGTACAGTGCGACCGCAGCTATCCGGCTGCTGCGCGGCGAACCGGCGTTGACGGACGGCGAAGCTAGAGCGCTTGTTCTCGCGCAGACATGGCTGGAAGACCATGACGTATATTTGGATTATGCTGACTCTTTCAAACGAACACTTACTTGGCGCGGCGAGGAGTATTATTTGATAGGAAGCAGCAACATAAGCAACTATTGGTTCGGTATACTCGTACACACGAGGACGGACGAGATGTTGTTCAGATTTAGTCCGGATGGGCCGATAGGTTATGTGCTTATACGTCCGCTGTATGATTATTGCTTCGACGACGGCAGCTTGGCTAAGCAAACAACCTTTGACGATGCAGTATTGAACACTCCAGACTACTTAACCTTATTGATAAAATGGGACGACGGTTCCTACACAACTTTTCTCCGGGGTTATTATGAAACAGTTTGGGCTATATATGATGATGACTATGTCGCGTCTTTAGTTAATCCGGTATTCTCATACAGGGGAGAGGCGTTTACGCTTGCCATTCCTTCAGACTCCGAGCGGTATTATCTGTATGAAAACGGCCACGGCACTTTTGGCGACAAGACATTTACGTGGTCGTACTATATATTCGGAAAGCAGGGGATGTGGTGAACAATAGCCGTGTTCACTTATCTTGTGCTTTGTGCTTACGCTCTTTCAACTGTTTTGCTTTGCGTTTCTGATGTGCTGTGATACAATGATGGCTGCGTTTAAACCGCAAAAAATAGTATAACAACATCAAAGTAGGTTCTTGAATACGGGGACAGGCCGAAAGGGGGCGGCAGTTTATGCGAAGATTTAATGTGACGGGGCTGTGCGTGCCTAAAGAGGATTATAAGGATCCCCGCGCCGAATGGGTGGACTTCGGCGGAAAGCGCATATTCGACGTCGTTGTGTAGTTTTACTCGAGTATATTATCAGGAAATGGTATAAATAAAGGAGAGACAAAAGTGAAAAAAGCATTTGCAGTATTATTGGTATTCGTAATGGCGTTGGGTATGATCCCGGCGACGACGGCCTTGGCAAGCACAAATCTGGAAGCGACGTCTTCGACACAACCGCTGTCCCAATCCGCCGGCTATGTTGACGGCGTACGGACGGGCAGATACTATACCGGCGACGTTGGGAGTCCCGGCGAAAGTTGGCAAATGGATATTAACGCCAACTACACGTTCCGGTTCATGTATTTTGAGCATATATTCATAGGCACTTGGACTTCATCGCAAAACGGTGCGGCAGTTACGCTCAATGTAACGGAAAACCCACCTACCAACGCGTTCGCCGCCCCTTTTCAAATATTCTTGCGCCGCGACGGGCAAGCAAGCGATGTATACATTGCCAAGAGCGAACCCGGAGTTTTTGCCCGTGCATATCAAGACGGGATCGCGATGAGCTTTGTTGCCTCCTCGACTCCTCCCGCTGCAACGCCGCCGCCTAACGGTTCTTCGCTGCCCAACAATATGTCCGCATGGGCAGTTCCGGAGGTGGAAAAGGCGTATGAGATGGGGCTTATCCCGAATTCGCTCCTGAACTCGAGCGTCGATTACACAAGACCTATCACCCGTGCGGAGTTTGCCGCCGTGAGCGTGAAGGTTTATGAATCATTATCCGGCACTGCGGCTTTGCCCGCGCCAATTAATCCTTTCACCGACACAAACGACGTCGAGGTTTTGAAAGCATATAATGTCGGGATCACTTCAGGCACAAGCGCGACGACGTTTTCCCCGAACACGCTGCTCAGCCGCGAGCAGGCGGCGACGATGCTGACGCGCGTTTTCAAAAGGGTCACGCTCCCCGGATGGACGCTCCAGAACGACGCTCAATTCACATTGCCATTCAACATGCCCGCCCGTTTTGCCGATGACGCGCGAATATCCGCTTATGCCAGAGACAGCGTTTATTTCATGGCGGCAAACGGCATTATAGGCGGCATCGGCGATAACATGTTCGCGCCCCGCGCCGTGACGGCTGACGAACAGGCGAGAGGGTACGCCTCAGCCACCCGTGAGCAGGCGCTTGCGATCGCGGTGCGAATGGTTGAAAATCTGCCGGCAACTCCCGCGCCGGCTGCCAATTCTTTTGCGGGTACGGCCTGGCGCGCTTGGGGTGGCGGCGGAGACGCTATTTTCGAGTTGGTTTTTGATGACAGCGGCAGATTTTACTACGTTGGCTACCATTACGTCGATGTAATGGTTGGAGGGCAGTATGTGGCGAAATATAGGATTGATTCGGCGCCGGTTGATATTACTTCCATCACCGTCGGCACATACGCCGTGTCGGGCAATTCTCTGCGGCTGAGCGGCACGACGCATTATTATGACTATTCCTCCACATCGAGCTTTAATATGACATTGAGGTACGATAGCCGTCAGGACAGCTTGACTAATGACGAGGAAATCTCCATAGAACCATTTGAACGTTCCGTGCCTTCAGGAAACTGGGGATTCGGCCGCGACCCGGCGTCCCTCAACGAACCGCAGCAAACCGTGACGGTTCCGCTCGGCAAGTATGTCAGCATAAAAGCGGGCGAGAATACAAATTTACAATTGCACAGCGATGGCACGTTCTGGTTTGACGATATACCTCTCGGGGGAGGGACTCCGTCCATCACCTTGTCCGGAACGTACAGCATTTCAGGCAACACCGTGACTTGCCTCGTTAATCAGGTGGGGCAAGGCGGAAGGGAATTGTATGGCATGACAGGCGGAGAAACGCTGCGATTCCGATATGACGGCGCGAATCTGATTTACGATTCCGATTTCGACATCAAATCCATCTACATCACTCCGGCCGCTAAAGGGGATGTATTTACGCGGGAGTAGGTACCGCCTTATTATCGTCGCGGCCTCCGCCCGCGTCGCAAAGACAGGGGGACGGTTCTCTTGTCTTGCATCCGCAAGACAAGAGAACCGTCCCCCTGTCTTCGTCCTTATGCGGCGCGTTTTTTTCTCACGATCAATGTCACCGCAGCCGCGAGTACGACGACCGCCGCGCCCGCGATTATGAACGGCAAAATATTGCTGTTTTGCGCGGGCGTCGTTATATCACCTGCCCCGCCGCCGATTGCCGGGAGCGGCGCCGCTCTGTCCGGAGTAGAGGGGAGCGGTTCGGCAGCGCCAGCTTTGTTGAGCGTGAAGACGATTTCCACGGTTTCGCTCTCAAAAACGGCGGCGAGAGTGTGCGTTCC
>Ga0099364_10004608_pt1 | contig 20834 bp, 22 predicted proteins | sample TergutTh196P3_FD_73070 | JGI IMG/M metagenome (GOLD analysis project Ga0099364, IMG submission 73070) | Microcerotermes parvus P3 segment gut microbial communities from Pointe-Noire, Republic of the Congo - Th196 P3 | ecosystem: Host-associated > Arthropoda: Insects > Digestive system > Gut ... | reverse complement strand
ATAAGCAAACGCACTGCTAAATCGGCGAATTTTCCGCCATACTGCGTTAATTTTTCCTCAAATATCAACGGATATTATCGTCAAAATTGCCTTGTCTGACGAAAAATATCGCTTACTTTATCAGCACGCTGCTTATGAAGACAGGTTCTTACTTTCAAACTTTTACCCTTTTTCTTTCCAAACTGTCAAGCGGACTGCTGCGTAGCGCAGCGTGCGAAGCCACTGATACCTCCGCTCTTGTTTAGCTTCCTACACCAATACGTATCATAAGTGCGATTGAAACAAGCATAATCAGCATAAAGCACACTATCATGGCAAGTATTATTGAAAGGACACTTTCGCCGCTTTTCAGCAATGAGCTGAGCCGCCCCGCCGAAAACATATCGCACACTGCCGCCGCCAACGAAAGTGCAATCCTAAATCCCGCTACCGACAACAACGGCGGGAGACAAAGTGCGACAATCGCAACTATTCCAAACGCGCCTGTAGATCCTTTAAGGATTTGCACACTTCCGTTGACTACTCCGAGTGCATCCGAAACTGCGCCGCCTATGAACGGGACTCCGCCGGAAACAGTAAACTTGACTGCTTTCATGGCTACCGAGTCGGTGCTGCCCGATACAAGACTTTGTATTGTAAGAAGCCCGGTAAATATCGTGGCGAGAAAACCCAATACCCATATTACAACAGTTTTTACTGTTTTTGCGAGGCTTTCTGTTTTTAACTCCGGGCTTACCGCTCCGGCGATTGAAACTCCTAAAACTGAGGCAGAAAGCGGCATTAGTGCAGTCACCATTACCCCGGAAAACAACTGCGCGGCAACCAATACAGACGAGTTAAACAAGCTCGCCGACACAAGCTGACCCATTACCGCCATTATCCCCGCAAGTACGGGTATGAAAGTGAGCATAAAAGCCGCCGCCGCAGTAAGTGTTTGGCTTGTCCGTACAACACTGTCCGCAATTGCCGCACTCATTATTCCCGCCCCGGCAAGCACCCCCGCCATTTCAAAAGCGCGGACTGTTGCCCCACCCGATTTTCCGCCCGAATCCCTAAGCGTTTCGGCGGCGGCACAAAGCAAAATCACCCCTAATAATGACATAAACATTTTAAGTGGTTTTGAAATTTCTTGTTTAAGCAGTACCCATATTTCCTCAACAACCGCGCTGAATGTCAATTCTAACGGTTCAACATCCGCCATAAAATCCTGTATTTCTTCGGGAAGTGCCTCCATAATTTCACTTTGACCGAAATCCTCTTCCGCATAGGCGTTTAATACAGGGAGAAATATAACTATAAGTATAAATAAAGAGATTCTTTTCATTTTTATAACCATGCCGCCCCACCTTGCACAAAATACAATATGTCAAGCAGCCTGCCAACGAGCAAAGCCCGTTGCGCCGCTGTTCTTTTTTGACTTTGCATCATGGTAGTTCGTCCTCTCTTTTTTTATTCCCTACTACTCCATTACCACTAAAAATTTGGAAGTTATTTTGCCAAACAATGTGTCTTCGTCAGGCTAAAGTGAGGGAAATGAATTCCCTCATTTTAGCCCTTTTATTACACTACATATTTATTAATTCCGATACTATTTCGACTATACCTTTAAACAGAGGCAGTGACACCAAAACGATTGCTAATTTTCCGCCCATTTCGATTTTGGAGGCAATTGCCGTTTCACCGGAATCTCTGCAAGCATCTCCGGCAATCTGTGTAATATAGCAGATTGCCAGTGCTTTAAGCAATGCCGCACCATATGCAACGTCAAGGCTGACTGCGTTAGTCAGCGTGTTAATTGCATCAAGCACGGGTGCAATATGTCTTATTATTGCAAGTAGTATAATTATTCCGGTAATTAACGAGATGTATAAACCAAATTCGGGCTTGTACTGTTTCAGGACTATCGAGAGCATTGCCGCGACTAATCCCAGCCCGACTATCAACATAACATTCATTTTTTTACCCAATCCCGCTAAAACCCGAACACGTTTTTGATGGTGTCGAATAATACGCTTATTTCTCTTATAATCATGAGCAAAACGACTACTAACCCTGCTATGCTCACCATCATAGATTGTTCGTCCCGCCCCGATTGTTTAAGCAATTGAGAAAGAACCGCAACAATTATACCAACTCCGGCAATTTGAAAAATTAATTCAAGCTCCATTTTTATGACCATTCCTTTCTGCACAAATGTGCCGTTGAAAGTTTTATTTTCCGTATTTACGCAGGTTTACTTTAAATTATCAATATCGCCGCCAAAAGCCCCGCTAAAATGCCGAATGAGCGATAAAGCTTGCCTTTTTTCATGTATTGTTCATGTGCCTCATCGACATATTTTGCCAACAACTGTGAATTTACCTCAAGCATTGATAACTGCCCGCCAATATCGCTTGTACCCAATGACAGTCCTATTGATTTGACAATGCCGCGTTCCTGCTCCCCAAGCTCGCTCAGTTCATCAGCGGCAGCAGCCCAGTTTTCCCGCCCTGTTTCACCCCACTCGGCGACCCGCCGTATAAATTCATACCGCGACAGTTCGAAAAAAAGCTCTTTTACAGGCAATGCGCGGTATCTGATTAAAAGTGCCATTTCCCTAAATACCTGCGTCAGTTCACGAAGAGATTCCTCCCGCATTTTCAGTCGGCATGAAAAATAAAGACCCGCCGCTGTTCCCATAATTACCGCTAACACCGCCGCCGTCATTTTGACAATGCTTACCATTTCCATAATACTCAGCGTCTCCTGTACTTTTTGCTTTGCCGCAAAGCTTATTTGTTCCGAAAAACTCTACTCTTCCTATATTTCCGCCGTGTCCTAATAACGCTATATGCGAAATTCCCCCCGAACAGAGCAACGCCCTGATTCTCGGCGATGAGTATGCCTCTTTGATTCCGCCCGAATGTGCCGTGAGAATCGTCTTTACTCCCGAATTTGACAATGCCGTGAGTTCTCCGACTTCCCACCCTATTTCATCGCAGACTACATATTCGGGCGAAAGGCTTCTCAGCGCGCTCATAATCCCGCCCGCTTTAGGGAAGTTGTTTAAAATATCGGTGTTTTCCCCAACGTCAAGCGCGGGGACTCCGTTATAAACCGCCGCAACCTCCGAACGCTCGTCTATTAACGCAATTTTATAGTTAGCCGAGATAAGGCGGCACAAATCACGGAGGACTGTTGTTTTTGCACTAAGCGGCCGCCCGATTATAAGCAACCCGCTAAACTCTCTTTCTGCCTCAAACACCCTTGAATACAAATCAGAAGCGCACCCTGTATACTGCCGCGCTATTCTCAGGTTAATTGATGAAATGTCCCTAATATTTTCCACATTGCCGTCTCCCGCTTTACCGTTGCCTAGAACCGCAGTCCCGGTAAAACCCGCGCGGTGTCCCCCCTCAAGCGTGAGCCACCCCTCTCTGAATTGTTTTTCAAAGCTGTGTATTGAATGACCGCAAAATTCCCTGACACACTCGTTGATTTGCGCGGGAGTTACCGCTGTATCAAGCTTTATGCGCTTGTTAAAGCCACATTCTAATGTAACGGGTTGTCCTGCCCTGAGCCGTATTTCGTTTACTCCGTCGGTAATATGCCGCGGCAACTCGCAAAGTCGCAATTTAAGACTTCCGAGATAGCCTGCCGCTTGCTCAAATTGGGTTTTCTTCGCTGTTATCAAATTAATGCACTTCCTTTCTTTTGCTTTATTTAATGATATGCGGACGGGCATAAAAAAATAACGCAATTAATTTTCAAAAAAATGTTGAATTTTTTTATATAATATGGTAAACTGTTTGTATGTATCTCGTAAAAAGGGGCAAATTTTGAAAAATAAGAAAGGAAGAACCACCGGACGAGCCAAAACTTATTGAGGTTTGTGCAAGGTGGGGCGACATGGTCGTAAGAATGAATTCATTCGATGAAATTTTTGATTTGGTTAAAAAAAATCTCGATATAACCGATGTAGCCCGCAAGTCTTGGATTGAACCTATCAAACCTTTAAGACTTGTCGGGAGTACCGCTATGCTTTATGTCGATTCGGATTTTGTAAAGCAAATTATACAGGAAAATTATTTAGAAATCTTTAAAAAGCATTTCAGCGACATTTTGGGATTTGATGTACAGGTAATGGTACAATGCGATGAGGACTTGACTCCCGAACAAAAGCTCGTAGTAAAACCTATACCCGAGCTTGAGGACGACAAAATAATTTCGGACAAAATTAACAAGTCATTAGAGGAAAGCAATTATAAGTACACATTTGATACCTTTATAGAAGGGGCAAGCAATAAATTGGCATACGCTGCCTGTAAAGCAGTGTCACAGTGTCAGAATAATCAGAGCAACTATAACCCTCTCTATATATACGGTAATCCGGGATTAGGCAAAACTCACCTTCTCTCGGCGGTAAGACATGAAATAAATAAAAATAACCCCGAATTAAACATAATATTTATAGCATCGGATATATTTATAAACGATTTCATTAATTCAATTAAATTCGACAAGACTTTCGCATTTAAAAAAAAGTACAGGAATGCCGATGTTCTTTTAGTCGATGATGTTCAATTTTTTTCGGGAAGAAAAGAATGCCAGCAGGAATTGTTTAACACTTTTAATGAGCTGCACGGCAGTAATAAGCAAATTATATTTACCTCGGACAGGACTCCTAAGGAAATAAACGACCTTGACCAAAGGCTTCAATCAAGGCTTGAATGGGGATTAATGGCAGACATTGCCCCGCCCGAGTTTGAGACGCGCCTCGCTATTATTGAGCGAAAGGCAAAGCTGATGGGTTTGGAAATGAACATTAACATAATGGAAATTATAGCAGACAAACTAAAAAATAATATCCGTCAATTAGAAGGAGCAATCATAAAAATAAACGCGCTGTCAGTAGTAACGGGGACTCCGCCTACAGCAGCAATGGCGCGAAATGCTATAGATGAGATTATGGATGAAAAAAATGTTCCGTCTCCTTTGACGGTTGAACGAGTAATAAACGAGGTCGGGAGCATTTACGGGCTTACAGAAGAGCTTATTCGCTCTAAAAAGAGAAGTGCCGACATTTCTACAGCAAGGCAGATTGCCATTTATGTAATACACTGTATAACCAAGCTTTCCTATGTGGATATAGGAAAAGAGTTCGGAAGAGACCATTCTACCATTGTTTATGCAATTAATAAGGTAAAAAGCATTATAAACAAAGACAAAGGCTACAGAAATACAGTCGAGGACATAATAAAAACAATAAGCAATATGTAAAAAGCAGAGAAAAAGTTTTCAACAAGTTATTTTTTTCAACACATAAATTTTCAACATTTTCAAAAAGCAAAAACTCTTAAAAAAATATTCAACATTTTCAACAATCTTTTAAACATTGTAAATCTAAAAACTATTGGCGGCAAAAGTGCATAAAAAGTAATAAATAATATTTTTCAGCACTTTTAACAGCCCCTACTACTACCACTACAAATATAATTAATTATTATATAATTTTTATATTAAAATCCAAAATCACCAAATTAAAAACTCTGAAAATTTTTTAAGGCACAATTGTGTGCAGAAAGGGAAAGAGGTAAAAACATGGAGATAAGTCTATGTAAATGCGGAAATCGAAAATTTATAATTTATGCTTGCTATAAAAGGAAAGGGGTAAAAACATGGAGATAAGTCTATGTAAATGCGGAAATCGAAAATTTATAATTTATGCTTGCTATAATAAGGAAAGGGGTAAAATATGAAATTTAGTGCAGATAAGAATTTATTGTATGAGGCGATTTCATCGGCATCTAAAGCGTGTGCTTTAAAATCCGCGCTTAACATTCTCGATGGAGTGTTACTAAGCCTTGAAGGGGATAGACTTACAGTTACCGGCTATGATTTGGAAATAGGAATCAAGGTTTTTATAACAGTCGATTCGCTCGAAGACGGGAATATAGTGACCGACCCGCGTCTTCTTTCCGAGATGGTAAAGAAAATGCCGGGAGATATTGTCAATTTTGAATCGGACAATAAAAATATCAAAATTACTTCAGGCAAATCAAAACTTAATATACCATGCAAATTAGGGGAGGAATTCCCCGGAATAATAGAAATAAAAAAAGATACCTCATTCAGCATTGGTGAAAAACATTTAAAAGATATGCTCACTAAAGTAGGCTATGCAGTTTCAAGGATTAATCAAGAGCTTGAATGTATACGCTTAGATATAGAAAATAATCTTTTTTATGCAGTCGCAACAGACGGAAACAGACTCGCCGCCAAATATTACGATGCTTCGATAATATCCGATAACGCTTCGGGTATTACAGATATTTCTGTTACTATTCCCGAAAAAGCGGTCAGTTCACTTATAAAAAGTCTCTCGGATAATAATGACACAAAAGTCAGCATTTCGGTGGATAAAAATCAAATTTCTATATCTAAAGAAAACTACGTGCTGATTTCACGATTGCTTGAAGGCAAATTTGTAAACTACAGAAGAATTATAGAATCCGATTTTCCGCGGGTATTGACAATTAATGTAAAGGAATTGATTTTGTCGATGGAACGCTGTCTCCTTTTAATGAGCGATAAACTTAAAATACCGGTTACTTGCTCGGTAGAAGATGATTGTATGAAAATTATGTGCAAAACAAGCTTGGGTGCGATTGATGAAGAAATACCGATAGTAATAAAAGAGGGTGATTTTACATCTTTCAGCATTAATTTTAATCCGAGATTTATGTTGGAAGCGTTGCAAAAGGTGAATTGCGATGAAATAAAAATAGGGTTCGACGGCAGTTTAAAACCTTTTAAGCTCACTCCGCTTGAAGAAAACGGTGACTTTATATTTGTAATAGTGCCGATAAGAAGCAGTTGATTGTTATGGATGAAAAATTCAGAAGAGATAATAGACCTCTTGCGTAATCAAATATGGCGGCTTCACGCACATATTTTTCGCCATACTGCGTTAATTTTTGTTTAAATATCAACTGATATTCGCACAAAAATTGCCTTGTCTGACAAAAAATCTGCACGCAAATCCACTCATTTTTGATTACGCAAGAGGTCTAATAAATCGGGAGGATAATAATTGAATAACGAAATTAAAGAAATAGGAATAAAACCTCCTTTTATTAAGTTGGAGCAGTTTTTGAAGTTTGTGGGGGCGGTTTCTACGGGCGGCGAGGCTAAAAATATAATTTTGGAAGGTTTGGTCACTGTTAATGATGAGATTTGCTTAATGCGCGGAAAAAAGCTGTCAGGCGGCGAGATTGTCGGATTAAAATCTGAATTTTATAAAGTGATAATGGGTTAAGTTAAAAAAATAATGAAGAATTACCATGCCGCACGACATATTGGATTTTGTGAAAGATGGGGCGGCATGGTTATAAAGTTTGAAAATAAATCTGATGTTGTGCGGAAAACGTACTTTCATGGCTCGTTGGTGCGGGAAAGGAATGGTGTAAAAGTTTGAAAATTCAAACTACAATAAATGGGAAAATTAAATTTTGTGGAACATTTGTGCAGAAATGGCATGGGTAAAAGTTTGAAAGTAAATCTGAGTAAATGCGGAAAATGAAGCTTTCAACAGCACATTTGTGCAGAAAGGGAATGGGTAAAATTATGGTAATAAAAAAAATAATGGTTGAAAATTTCCGTAATATAAAATATGCCGAGCTGGACTTTTGCTCATCGGTTAATATACTTTACGGAAATAACGCCCAAGGTAAAACTAATATGCTCGAAGCAATCTCAATCGCACTCGGCAAAAGTTTCAGAAATATCAGCAGAAACGATATACTCCCATTCGGTAATAAACAATGTAAAACTAAAATTAATCTTTTTTATGAATCGGAAATAATCCCGGACAAAATAAACGAAATCCAATTTGAATGTGACAGCGAAAAAAGCGAAGTAAAAATAAATTCAATACCGCTGAAAAAAGCTGCTGATTTATACGGTGAGTTTAAATACGTAATATTTATACCCGATAATCTCAATTTGATAAAAGGATACCCCGAAACAAGGCGGTTTTATTTGGATAATATTGCGGTAATGCAAAATAAAGCTCACAGGAAGTTTCAAAACGAATATAAAGAAGCACTAAAACAAAGATGCGCCGCACATTTTTCAAAACAATACAGAAGAATCCCCGAAATGACAAGCGTGTGGGACGATATTCTTATTAAACAGGGGATTAATTTGACCTACGGGAGATTAAAATACCTCAGCTTGATACGGGATTATGTGGTGAAGATTTACAGGGAATTATCAGGCGGCGAAGAATTAGGAGTGCATTATGTAAGCAATGTTTTCGGTAATATTTCTGAAATAAACAGTAATAACAAAGATAATTTATACGGTGTGTATAAAAGAAGTCTTAATGAAGTGACCTGCGAGGGACATTCGGCAAAAACACCGGGAGCACACAGGGATGATGTATTGTTCACAATTGGCTATAACAATGAAAAAAAGAAAAAAAATGAGCACTCGCTTGAACACAGCTTGGGAATAAAAAAAAGTATGTCTGCGCGAAGTTATGGTTCACAAGGGCAGTTAAGAAGCATCGCAGTGTCCCTAAAGCTCGCCGAGGCGGAAATAATCCGAAGCTTTAATCGTGAAAATCCGGTTATTTTGTTAGATGAAGTGTTGGGCGAGTTAGACCGATTAAGACGGCAATTTGTAGCAGAACAATTTGTTAATTCTCAAGTGTTTATTACTTCTTGTAATAAAAATGATTTTGAAAGTATCAGTAATATAAATGATAATATAAGGATTTGGCGGGTTGATAATGGAGCGTTTGAATTGTTTCGAGCTTAAAAGCAATGGATATAATTATATACATTTAGGCAGTGATGTAATTGTTCATAAAAATGATACAATAGGAATATTTGATATAGAAAGGCTCACTGTTAAAAAAGGAGTTAAAGAATTTCTTAAAACATCCCAAAAAAGCGGAAAAATTTATTATGTTTCCCTTGAAATGCCTAAAAGCTTTGTTGTTGCCGATAATAAGGTATATGTAACAAATGTGTCAACACTTACTTTAAAAAAGAGATACTTGAAAAATTTGTAAGCTTGTGTTATAATGAAATAAAATTAAAAAAAGGAGCTATAGATGGAAGAAGAGCTGCCGGGTTGGCGGCTTCGCCGTCAAGCAGGGCAGCTTGACAGGCTTTGCAGAGCCTTTTGTGGCTCGGAAAGGTATGGTCATACAGATGGAAGAAAATAATAAAAAAGAAAATATCGAGGTAAATATTACCGAGAGTAATACAGATAATGCGTATGCGGATTCAAAAGTCGGCGAGATTCAGGAAATGTCAAAGCCGTCTGATTTTTCGCGTGTTGAGGGTGACTATGGGGCTGACAACATTGAAATCCTTGAAGGGCTTGAAGCGGTACGCAAACGCCCGGCAATGTATATAGGGACTACCGGACCTAAAGGATTACATCACCTTGTAAATGAAATTGTGGATAACTCAATTGATGAAGCTCTCGCCGGGTATTGTACAGAAATAAATGTAAAAATTCTGCCGGACAATGTAATAGAGGTTTCCGACAATGGGAGGGGGATTCCCGTTGGGATTCATCCTAAAGAAGGTGTTTCAGCCGCAACGGTTGTTTATACAATTTTGCACGCGGGCGGAAAGTTCGGTGGTGGCGGCGGATATAAAGTATCGGGCGGATTGCACGGAGTCGGCGCGGCAGTAGTAAACGCACTGTCGGAGTGGCTCGAATTGGAAGTAAGCAACGGAAAAAATGTCTATTATCAAAAATTCATTAACGGCGGAAAATATGAAGATGAAATGAAAATAATAGGCGATACAGATAAGACGGGGACAAGAGTTCGCTTTAAAGCCGATAAAGCTATATTCCAAACGGTGGAATATGACTATACAATTGTCCGTGACAGAATGAGGGAGCAAGCTTTTCTTAATGCGGGATTAAAATTGACTACTGCTGATTTGCGCGATGAAACTGTAAAAGAAGACAGCTTTTCTTTTGAAGGCGGTATAGTAAGCTATATAGAATGGCTTCAAAAAAAGCGTGGAGCTGAGGTTTTGCACCCCGATGTAGTGTATTTTAACGGGCTTATTGATGATATAACGGTAGAGGTCGCTTTCCAGTACAATAACGACTTTAATTCCGAGACAATTCGCTCTTTTGCCAACAATATCCACACTATTGAGGGCGGAACACATGAAATTGCTTTTAAAAGAGCCGTCAGCAAGGTAGTAAACGATTTTGTAAAAAAATACCGTGAAGAGGAATCTAAAAAACCTAAAAATAAAGGCTCTAAAAAGAAAGGGGCTAATGAAACCGAGCAAGCTCAAAGCATTTCGGGTGAGGCAGTCCGCGAGGCGATAAATGCTGTAGTAAGCGTTAAACTTCCCGAAACGGAGCTGGAGGGGCAGACTAAATCAAAATTAGGTAATCCGGAGGTCGGGCCGGTTGTATATAAGGTTGTAACAGAGAAGCTTACCTATTATTTGGAAGAAAATCCGGAAACGGCACAAACTTTAGTCTTAAAGGCAATTAATTCACAAGCGGCAAGGGATGCGGCACGTAAAGCAATGGAAGCTAAACGTAAATCTGTAGCCGATGGAGTAGGTCTTCCGGGGAAATTGTCGGATTGTCACAGCAAGGATGTGGAAAAGACCGAAGTTTACATTGTCGAGGGTGACTCGGCGGGAGGAAGTGCCAAACAGGGGAGGGACAGTGAATTTCAAGCGATACTTCCTTTGTGGGGGAAAATGCTTAATGTGGAAAAAGCCCGCGCTGACCGTGTTTTTTCAAATGAAAAGTTAATCCCGGTTGTAAAAGCGTTGGGTGCGGGAATAGGTGAGGACTTTGATATATCTAAGCTGCGTTACGGCAGGATTGTTATAATGGCGGACGCGGATGTAGATGGTTCTCATATCAGGACATTGTTGCTTACTTTCTTTTTCAGATTTATGCGTCCGTTAGTGGAGCATGGAAAAGTCTTTATAGCTCAACCTCCTTTATTTAAGGTGTACCGCGGCAAAAAATTCAAGTATGCTTTTGATGAAGAAGAACGCGATGTTTTTATAAAAGAATTGGCGGGAGAGAATAATTCCAAGGTAGATGTGCAACGCTATAAAGGTCTCGGTGAAATGAATGCCGACCAATTATGGGAAACTACAATGGACCCGGCAACCCGCACAATGAAACGGGTTGAAGTTGATGATGCGGCAAGTGCGGACGAAATATTTTCTATATTAATGGGAGACAAGGTTGAACCGAGGCGGCAATTTATCGAACAAAATGCAAAATCGGTTGTTAATCTTGATGTATGATTTGTTAGTTTAGGTGCAGAAGGAGAAAGGGTAAAAAGACTTTGAAAGTAAATCGGCTGAATGCGGAAAACGAAGCTTTGAGTGGCACATTTGTGCAGAAGGGGAAAGGGTAAAAAGACTTTGAAAGTAAATCGGCTGAATGCGGAAAACGAAGCTTTGAGTGGCACATTTGTGCAGAAGGGGAAAGGGTAAAAAAATGAATACGCCTGAGAGAAATGTTAAGAATGCTTTAAAGATGCAGGAAGTGGGCAGAGTTTATGAGGAAAATGACGAAGACAAGGTACGTGAAATAAGTTCTGTCAAAGAAAATCCCGCGCTTGAAAAAGCAACCCGTGAATATCCTTTGCCGACTGCGCGGCGGTTTGCGTGGATTTTATGCGGGGGGTTATGGCTTTTTTGCTTAGGCGGAATGCTGTTTAGGATTGACATGAGCATACTTTTGCCATTTTTGCTGTTTTCGCTTGCAATCGCAGTAGGTTTGCAAATCCCTGTTTTTTATTTAAAAAGAAAAATACCCGATGTAATAATGGCATCGATTTTTGCCCTCGGTTGTATCGGTTTTGGATTGACTATGTTAGTTGGTTAGCAGGGAGGTAAAAGTTTGAAAATAGAGTATGCGTAAATGCGGAAAAAGAAACTTTCAATTTAATGTTTGTGCAGAAAGGACAAGGGTAAAAGTTTGAGAATAGAGTATGATGTGACTATTGAAGAGACAGAGACAGCATTTATGATGTTTTGGAGAAAATATAACCTTAGGAACACACTTTTGCTTACGCTGATATATTCAATTGCGATTACTTTGTTTGTGAACATGGTACTAAGCGGGGGAATTTTATTCGGCGGATTGGGAGCGGGATTATCGGCGGGAATGCTCATGTCATGCTGGTATAACCCCTACCGGACTCGTAAAAAAATAGTCCAAGCGTTAGAGTCAGCCGATGCCGAGAATTATTCCGCGTCGTTCGGTGAAAGAGATATAGTGGTAGAGACCGTTATTGCGGCGGAAGAATTCCCCGCTGTAGAAAAGTCTACATACCCGCTTGCAACCGAAGAATTATACTCGAAAGAAACAAATGAATTATTTTTACTATATGTAAATCGCGCATTAATCCATGTGTTCCCAAAAAGGTGTCTCTCTGAACAGGAAGCCGAAGAACTGCGAAATTATTTTATTAAAAAGAATATTTAAAATAGAAGGAAGAAGAGAATTATGGAGTACTTGCTAAGAAAGGAAAAGGGTAAAAAGCTTGAAAATAAGTCCTTGATAAATGGGAAAACGAGCTTTTATGGAATACTTGCTAAGAAAGGAAAAGGCTAAAAAGCTTGAAAATAAGTCCTTGATAAATGGGAAAACGAGCTTTTATGTAGTACTTGCTAAGAAAGGAAAAGGGTAAAATGTTAGATGTTAAGTTTTTGCGTGAAAACCCCGAAATAGTTAGGGATAATATAAAAAAGAAATTTCAAGACGAAAAATTGCCGTTAGTAGACGAGGTGATTGAGCTTGACTTGTTGTACAGGGAAAAGTTGTCAGAGCTTGAAAATTGCAGGTCAAAAGGAAACACAGTTGCTAAAGAGATAGGTAAACTCATGGCTCAAGGAAAAAAGGAGGAGGCGGAGATTGCCAAGTCGCAGGTTGCCGAAAATAAAAAAGCTATTCCGTTGCTTGAGGAAGAAGTCCGCAGGTTAAAAGAACAAGTGCGTGTTATAATGTTGAAAATTCCGCAAATAATCGCCGATGATGTCCCTTTGGGGAAAGATGATTCCGAGAATGTGGAAGTTGAGCGGTTCGGCGAAATTTCCGATAAAGGTTTTGAAATACCTTATCATATTGAGATTATGGAAAGTTTTGACGGGGTTGAGCTTGAGAATGCGCGGAAAACGTCGGGTGCGGGATTTTACTACTTAAAAGGCGATATAGCGCGGTTACATTCCGGGATACTTTCGTATGCGCGGGATTTTATGATTGAAAAGGGTTTTGTTTATTATATTCCGCCGTTTATGATTCGCGGTGAAGTTGTGACCGGGGTAATGAGTTTTGCCGAAATGGAAAATATGATGTACAAAATAGAGGGAGAAGACTTGTACTTGATTGGCACGTCGGAACATTCCATGATTGGAAAGTTTATAGGGGAGTTAATTCCCGAAGATAAACTGCCGCAAGCTCTTACGAGTTATTCACCATGTTTCAGAAAAGAAGTCGGCGCGCATGGAATAGAAGAACGCGGAGTTTTCAGAATACACCAGTTTGAAAAACAGGAAATGGTGGTAATCTGCCGCCCTGATGAAAGTGCCGAATGGTTTAGAAAAATGTGCCAATACACTGTTGATTTTTTTGTAAGCCTTGATATTCCCGTCAGAACGCTCGAGTGTTGTAGCGGGGATTTAGCCGACTTAAAAGTAAAAAGCATTGATGTTGAGGCGTGGTCGCCGAGGCAGAAAAAGTTTTTTGAAGTCGGGAGCTGTTCTAATTTAGGGGATGCACAGTCGCGCCGATTGGGTATACGTGTAAAAAGTTCCGAAAAAGGCGGCGAAAAATATAATCCTCACACATTAAATAATACAGTAGCCGCCCCGCCGAGAATGTTAATTGCATTTTTAGAAAACAACTTAAATTCGGACGGAACAGTAAATATCCCAAAAGCGTTGCAACCTTATATGGGCGGAGCTTGTAAGTTGACAGTTGCGGAAAGGGATAGTGTAAAAGTTTGGAAGTAAACGTAAACACTCGGTTAAACAGGAAAACGAATTTTTATGGCACGCTTGTGCAGAAAGGGATAGTGTAAAAGTTTGAAAGTAAACACTCGGTTAAATAGGAAAACGAATTTTTATGGCACACTTGTGCAGAAAGGGGTAGTGTAAAAATATGGCTAACAGTGCTGAAATTATACAATTGCTTGCAGTTGAGTCAACTTGTCAAAAAATTCTTTTGACAATTAAAGAAGATTGCAAAACTATCGAAGATGTTGAAAATTATATTAGGGACATATTGTCTGATGTAGAGACTATTCTGAAAAAGAAAGGGTTAAGCAATTAGAAGAAATGGCAAGGGTAAAAATTTGAAAGTAAGTCTGCGTAAATGCGGAAAATGAAACTTTCAATTTAATGTTTGTGCAGAAAGGGCAAGAGTAAAAATGCTTACAATAACGAATTTGCGTAAAAGCTATAAGAATTACCGTGTTCTCAAGGGGTTGAATATGCGGCTTGAGCGGGGAATTGTTTATGGATTCCTCGGTAAAAACGGTTGCGGCAAGACTACTACAATGAATATTATCTGCAACATTGTCCCAAAAGATGAGGGCAGGATTGAGTTCGCCGTAAATCAGCCAGCACCCGACCCCGGATGTTATTCCGTGCCGAAGGCAAAACCGCCGAAAATCGGTTACTTGACTGAATCGCCGGAATTATATGGGTTTATGAACGGGTATGAATATTTGAAATATATCGCCGCCTGTGCAAATTATAAAGACAATGTTGATAAGCGGGTATCAGAGGTTTTGGATGTTACGGGGATGACTTTTGGCGCGAAACGCAGGATTAAAGGGTACTCACGCGGAATGAATCAACGGCTCGGAATTGCCGCCGCTATGTTCGATAATCCCGAGTTGCTGATACTTGACGAACCTACATCGGCACTTGACCCGGAAGGGCGAGCCGAGGTAATGAACATAATCCGCAATTTGAAACAGTCTGGCGTGACAATTATTCTTTGTACCCATATAATAACCGATGTTGAGCGTATTGCCGATAAAATAGGCATAATGAAAGACGGCATAATTGCAGAAGAGGATTCGATTGACAGGATTATTGCGAAATACCGCGGCTTGTCTTCGGATATGACTGTAAGACTTTTCAAACCGTGTAATGAAACAGCGACACTTATGCGTATGCTTCCGTCGGTTAATTCAAGCGACTATAATGAAAGAAGCGGAGTTGTTACCTTAGGCGCGGAAAATACCGATATGCTGTACTATGACTTGATTGCTTTGATAGCCGAAAAGAAAATAAAGGTATCGGAACTAATCGCACAAAAAACAACTTTGGAAGATGTTTATTTTTCTATTACCGGGATAAAAGGACTCGGGTAAATGCGGAAAACGAAAATTTTAAATTTTACTTGTGCGGAAAGGAATGGGGTAAAAGTTTGGAAATAAATTCAGGTAAATGAGGAAAACGAAAATTTTAAATTTTACTTGTGCGGAAAGGAATGGGGTAAAATATGAATCAAATAAGCGCGGGGTTAAAAAAAGAAATTATTTTCTTTTGGAGGAGCTTTCGTTTTTGCGGAATGGTTCTTCTGTTTTTGGGCTGTGCGTTGCTTTATCCTTTAGTTAGCGGAATGACCGTTTTAATGGGCGAAGCTCTCGGAATTAACGGAACGGAACTGTACGGCGCGGGAATGCAGGGAATGCCGGAAACAGAGATGGTTGAAGCTTTGTTTGGCGTGTTTACGCCTCAGTTCACTTATGTTTCATCGCTTACAATGATTTCATCGGCAGTTATTTTAATGATGATTCTCCTTACGGGGACAGCAGGGGCGGAGCAAAAGAAACGCTCGATTATCATTCCGCAGACGGCGGGATTAACTCCGGCGGGCTATGTAATGCCTAAGTTTATTCTGTATCCGCCTATGGTATTTACATTAACGCTTATTTCCGCCATTATATCAAATGCCGCGTGCCACGTTGTGTTCGGGGAGTCGAATCCTACCGGGCTTGTTTTGGTAACGGGTGCGTTGTACGGCGTTTCGTCAATGTTTACAATCTGTTTGTATTTGTTTTTGGGAGTTAGTTTGGCGCAACCGGGTTTGTCTGTATTATACGTGCTTGCGGCGGATGCGGTGTTTAGCTTAATGATAACTGTGACGATGAACTTAAACAGCTTTACTCCGTGGAATCTAACAGGTATGGCGAACAACATAGTGTATTCACAAGTCGAGGAACTTAACTTGTTACATTCTTATTCGTTTCCGCCGTATGCCATAAGTGAGCAAAGCATTTTTGTTACTGTTGCTATAACGCTTGCTTTGTGTGTAATATTTTTGCTTTTGACTTTGTTTGCCATGAATGCTAAGAGAATGGACAACACGGCTGACGAGGTTTATTGAAAGTAAGGGTGTAATACCCCGACGCTTGCGTCGGCTCTCTCGCCGTAGGCGAGGGGTGCAGGGCTTGCCCTGCGGTGTTACCTTACATTGAAAATAAATCTACGTAAATGGGAAAACGAAATTTTATGGCACATTTGTGCAGAAAGGTCATGGGTAAAAAAATGATTAAACTTTTAAAGTTTGTAGTTTCTGCTGTTGTTTTTTTGCTGTTCTTTTTGTTTATTTTAGTTTCGATTGTTTTGGTTTCTGCGGGGTTATTGGCTATGCCTGTGTCGCTTGCGGTAATCAGCGGGATTTTTACTAATGTCGCTTCCGATTTATCGCCGCTGCCAATGCTGTTTACGGGAATCTGCTGTATTTCTACAGGGCTTGCAATAGCTCTCGGAATTGTTATCTTGTTCCCTAAACAGCCTAATATGTTCAAGAGAAATCCGGGATAGAGCAAGGGTAAAAGTTTGAAAGTAAACCTGCGTAAGTGCGGAAAACGAAACTTTCAATGTCATACTCGTGTAAAAGGGGCAAGGGTAAAAGTTTGAAAGTAAATCTGCGTAAGTGCGGAAAACGAAACTTTCAATGTTATACTCGTGTAAAAGGGGCAAGGGTAAAAGGATGGTTATACGTGATTTTGTTAAGAAGAGTTTGGATAATCAAAAAAAGCTGTTGGTGATTTTGATTACCATTTCGGCAGTGTCGGGTACGCTTGCCTTTTTGTTGCAGACGTTGCGAGGGGAATCGAGCGTTTACCGTGAACAACTTTACCTTGAACCTAAGCGGGTGACCGACATTAATGCGTTGGGGCTTCCCGTTGAGGTTGAGTTTTGGGACGGGGATACAATAAAAGTCATCTGCGTGGCGGAGTTGCCGTTGATTATTGAGGAAAAGGAACATGAATTAAAGATTGAGCAAAATGATGATTTTTCTGTTTCGATTTTTACGATTGATATGTTTCGGTACAGTTTAAATGTTTTCCTGCCTCGCTCATTTGAGTTTTGGGAGGTTAATGTAAACGACGAGACAGTATATCAGTTAGGTGATAAATAAGGAAAAATTTAAGAGGAAGGACGAAGATTCGGCATGAATGTAAAAATGTTGTCAGTGGTAATCCCCGCTTATAATGAGGGAGAAAACATAAACACAGCTTTTGATACCATTTCCAAGATATTGGAAAGCAAGGGCATCGAATTTGAAATAGTCTTTTCAGACGACGGCTCTAAAGATAATACATGGGAGATTATAAAAAAACGCGCCGAAAAAGACTCAAGGATGCGCGGAGTACGCTTTTCCCGCAATTTCGGGAAAGAAGCCGCAATATTCGCCGGACTTGAAAAAGCAAAGGGCGATTGCGCTGTTGTAATTGATTGCGATTTACAGCACCCGCCCGAGCTTATTTTGGAAATGTACGAACTGTGGAGTCAAGGTTATGAGGTTGTTGAAGCGCGTAAGGCGAGCAGGGGGAGAGAGAGCCTACTTTACAAAATGTTTGCCAAGACTTTTTATAAGCTTATGAAATCTTCGTCCGGGATTAATCTTGACGGAGCGAGCGATTATAAATTGCTTGACCGTAAGGTTATTGATGCGTTGAACGGTATGCGCGAGCGGCTGACTTTTTTCCGTGCACTTTCGGCGTGGGTGGGGTTTAAAACTGCGCGGGTGGAATTTAAGGTTCAGCCTCGTGTCCACGGGACGACTAAGTGGAGCTTCGGCAAGTTGTTTAAGTTTGCAATCTCGAGCATTACCGGGTTTACAAGCGTTCCGATGCACCTTATGACGGCGACGGGGTTAATATTCTTGATTTTGTCGGCGGCACTCGGCGTGCATACAATAGTGAACTTTTTTATGGGAAAGTCGGCGGAAGGTTTTTCGACAGTTATCCTTTTGCTTTTGATAATAGGCTCGCTGTTAATGCTGGGGTTGGGGATTATAGGGTATTATTTAAGTAAAATTTATGAGGAAATTAAGTTTAGACCTCGGTATATTGTTAATGAGGAGGCGGGGGAGGGTTGACACTACCGCACGTTGGCAAATCCGACACAAAAAACTGCCAAATTCTATGTAAAGACTGCAATCGCAGAAAAAGCGATATATAAGACATCCACTCGCGGTTAGCTTCCGTGGAGGTCTATAAAAGAAAGGAAATATTTAAACCCATGATTAAACCAAACATTAATTTAAAACCAAAAAACCCAATACCGGCGATTCGTAGCTTTTTCGCTACAAAGGAACACATATGGCTCTCGTTTTTAATCCCGTTTGCGGTAATGCTCGGCGCGTATATTTACTTCGGGGTTTACCCCATCGGCGAAAGGTCAGTGCTGTCGTTAGACTTAAATGCCCAGTATGTCTTTTACTTCGCTTACATGAAAGATGCTTTATTCGGCCCGGAAAGTATTCTTTACTCATGGAGTCGCAACCTTTCGGGGGAATTTGTCGGGATTATCGGGTATTATTTGTTCAGCCCGTTTAACCTCTTGGTGTGGATTTTCCCGCTCTCGCATATTACCGAGGGTCTGCTCCTTATGATTGTTACCAAAATTGGATTTATCGGCGTTACCATGTCAGTATACCTGAGCATGAGCAGAGGTTTCGCAAAGCATACAACAATCATGTTCTCGACTATGTACGCGCTTTTGTCCTACAATATTGTGCAGACAATGAACCCGATGTGGCTTGACGGGGTATTGGCACTGCCGCTTGTGGTAATGGGGATTGAATCCCTGCTAAAACACGGGAAGTATAAATTGCTTATTTTCTCCTTGTTTTATTCGTTTGTCACCTGCTTTTACATCGGGTATATGATTGCAATATTCTCTGCTTTGTATTTTATTTATTACGCATTAACCTCACGCAAACTCGACAGCAAGGCGAGCGTTATGCTGCTGTTTAAGCGGGCGGGACTTTTTGCGGGTGCGGCTGTAATATCGGTGCTTTTGTCCGCATTTATCCTTTTGCCGGTTTACTCATCGCTTTCAATGGGGAAGTTTGAGTTTTCCGACCCCGATTACTCAATCCGCAACAGTTTCAGCATACTTGAAATAACCCGCAAGCTTTTTGTAAACAGCTACGACACGGTGCGTATGGACGGAATGCCGTTCTTGTATGCAGGGACTTTGGCGTTAATCCTGCTTCCGGCTTACTTCCTCTGTGACAGAATACGCAGGGTCAGGCGATTAGGGGGCATCCTGTTTTTTACGATTTTAGTATACAGTATGTCAATTACCCCGGTAGATATGTTTTGGCATGGGATGCAAGCGCCGAACTGGCTTCCGTACAGATACTCGTTTATGCTGAGTTTTCTTATACTGAGTTTTGGTGCTGAGGCATTTGAGCATATAAGGAAAATCCCGCGTAAAACCATGGGAGGAATCGCACTGTTTTTCTGTATACTGCTTGTTTATTGGGAAAGTGTTGATACATTTATGCCCGACTTAGGCGGCGGGCGGGATGTATTTAACTGGTTTGCAACGGTGATTCCCGCATTGATTTTAGTAATCCTGTTCGCCTCTGTAATTATACTCGCCCGCGACAGACTTAATAAACACAACATGGTTACGGCAACGCTTATCGCAATAATCGCGCTTGAACTCTTTTTTAACACGCAAAACAGCATTGAGAAACAGCATGAGGACATTGTTTATTCCACACGAGCGTCTTTTAACGATGTAATAATTCCGACACGAGAAGTCACCGACAGAATTAACAGAGAGGATAAATCCCTGTTCAGAATGGAAAAGACTTATATTCGCTCGGCAAACGACCCTATGGCACTCAGAATGAACGGGGTTACTCACAGCTCAAGTATGCTTAATGACCGCTCGATTGCAATGCTTAAAAACTTGGGATACGGGGCGAGAAGTCATATGTCGCGCTATTCGGGGGCAACGGGTCTTACCGATGACTTGTTTGGATTTAAGTATATTCTTTCAACTCACGACAACAAGCACTCGAGCATAAAATCGGCGGATGACATTACAGTAAATGTCAACGAAGATGTAATGCCGCTTGCTTATTTGGTAGACCCGAAACTGTTGAGCTACAGGTTTGAAGACCCTAAGTTTGAGGACGATGTGTTCACCAATCAAAACAAACTGCTCTCATATATGCTGGGCGAGGAAAATAACCAGTATTTTGTGAGAATGGAGTTCGATGAGAAAAAGCCGCAGAATGTTATTGAGGATGGGTTGGGCGACGGTTACACCAGTTACACTCGCGGCGATGAGCCGGTTGACGCGCATATAGAATACGATATAACCCCGGATGCCGACGGAGAGTTTTTTATGTACTTCCCGTCACGCTATGAACGCAAGAGCAACCTGTGGGTGGGGCGTTATGACGAAAACGGCGAAGTCAAAAGCAGCTTTTTGGGGCAGGTGTACGAAACCGGCCACCACCATATTCACAGGCTCGGATATTTTAGCCAAGGTGAAAAGTTT
>Ga0099364_10004607_pt1 | contig 20834 bp, 19 predicted proteins | sample TergutTh196P3_FD_73070 | JGI IMG/M metagenome (GOLD analysis project Ga0099364, IMG submission 73070) | Microcerotermes parvus P3 segment gut microbial communities from Pointe-Noire, Republic of the Congo - Th196 P3 | ecosystem: Host-associated > Arthropoda: Insects > Digestive system > Gut ... | reverse complement strand
GACGTGTGTACAGCGCGGCAACGATCTGATCGACTATCTCACCAACCACATACCACTCGAAGCAAAAAAAACAGGCTAAACAGGTACAGGGCTTTAGCCCTAGGGAGAGGGTTGCGTCCTTTTGCACAATCTTTGCGCCCCTTGCGGTTAAAATAGTTCGGATTCAAACGCAGAGGACACAGCGGTACATTTCTATGCCGTTTTCGCTATACTGTAACGCGTAGACTCATTGCCGTATCTGCCGCTATGCTCAATCCCTTTTCGACAAAATTTTGGTCCGCCGGCATGATACCCTTTCAATTTTTGGAACAGGAAGAACACTCGGAAAAAAAACCGGCAGTAAAAAATCTGGAAGCATTACTGTCTGCCGCGCAGGCACATCGGGTTTGCCAAATTGTCGGTCCGCATGGTTCGGGAAAGTCTGCACTTTTGCAAACCCTCATAAAACAGTACGAAAAAAATGGGGAAAATGTCCGGTATCTCCTCTTCAATGAAGAGCAACGGCACCTTCCTGACGGTTTTACATTCCCCGAAAATCAACTCCTGATCGTCGATGGTTTTGAGCAGTTATTATTCAGAGAACGTCTCTCATTGCTTCTCCGGTCAAAACGTTTGATAGTAACGGTACATCGCCCCGTCTGGTTCGTGCCGGTTCTCTACCGAACGCAGCCGGAGTTTTCGATATTTGTCCAACTTACCCGGCAACTGGTGCCCGACCCGCCGGAGGAATCAATACTTCGGGCAGTGTATGACCGCTCCGGCGGCAACTTCCGCACCGCCTTTTTTGAGTTGTACGATTACTGGGAAGAGTGTACAGAATAGATGAAAGGCTGATGCGTCAGTCTGCGCTCCACCCTGCCCCGGTTACGGGACATTGCGCGGGGGTTGTGTAGGTATAATCTCAATGCTCAATACCTCGGCGGAAATTGGAGTGCTGAACCTTGAAGTCGGCACTCCGCTGCTTCGTAAGTTCGTGAAGCACACTCTGGCTCGATAGTTGTTTCTGTTCTCATCAATTTCCCGGATAACATTGGTATTTCCACGTACATGAAGGCGAATTTGGCTGCCACTAAAACTACTGACAGTAGCAGAGACTCCTTGCGGCAAGCGGAGCGTGGTGTCTTCGATAGCCAAACTGTGAAATCGTAAAGCGTTAAATCCCACGTGAATGGACAGAGTAAAACTGCTCTCATTACCGCCGACGACCTGTCCAGAAACACTATATGACCAGTTTCCGAAATAGGTGTTTGGAGTGATTTGTGTTCGTACATGGTTTCCAATTCTTGTGCGTACCCCTTCAAACTCCGCCCTGGTTCTTTCCTTGTCATACGGACTGGCACGGTTCCAAATATTGTAAGTTCGATTAAGGTCAGCCTCTAGTGTCGCAGTACCAAAGTTTGCAAGATCAGTCATAGCATTGCCACCGCTAAAACCGGCTTCGCGGAGTGCCGTGTCTATGTGAACAGCACGGGCGATAAGTTCGATTCGTCTTTGCATGTCGGCTTGTCGTCTTTCAGCGGCAATGCGCCTTTCTTCTGCTTCTCTTCTTCGTCTTTCTTCTCCATCGGGCGGCAGTGGTTCGCGAACCACTGGCGGTTCCCTATCTTCTGGTGCGACAGGAGGTACAACGGGCGGCATAACAGGAAGATTCCCCGGTTCCTCAACTGGAACATCAGCAATATCATTGTTATCGACATCATCATCATCGACGACAATATTCCCGGTTACAGGCGGCGGGAGAAATGGATGGTACGGCAATACACGCGGCACAATGTTCGCCATTTCCAGCAAGCACCATATTAACAATATGACAACGACGGCAAGCATCAGAGCCAAAACCATTCCCACCGCTGAGGTGATAAGACTCATTGTTGTCTGCATCGCCGCTGCCATCATTTCCCCAAGCGGTTTTCGGTTGCTATGGGGAATCGGCGGCGGTATGGGCGCAGAAAATGGATTTGCTCCCGCTGGTGCAGTGCCGGGAAGCGGTGCCGAAAAGGGATTAGGACCAGCCGGTGGAGGCACCGGGGGTGCTTGCGGCACTGGCTGTTTTTTCTCTTGCTGATTTTGAAGCTGGTCAATATCTTTCCGAAGCCGTTCAAAATCCTGCTCCCCCAAATTTTCCACTTGGGACACAGCCGTTTCGGCAAACGTCAAGCCCGTTACGTTTTTTGCAAGGGCAGTGCGTCCTCCGCTGTCTTCGACTTTTGTTTTCGGCGTAATCGTTCCTTGCTGGGCAAGTTGTTTGAGTTCCCTGCCTTTGAGGGGACCTATTTTTTCGTTGTTTGCGTTGTAGTAGTACCAAGTTGCCATAATTGTTGTTTCCAGAAATCAGGTGTTAAAATATCAAGCATCAAAGAGCCGGAAGTGTAGGCATCAGTATCTACACATCATGTTTCTTTGTGCCTTAAATACAGTGCTATCGTGGTAGGCAGCCGACCGCCGGGCGGCTGCGTGCGGTACTCCGCACTTGGCAGCGTGAAACGCTTGTTTTGCCGAACTCGCCCCCTAGTCGGCTATCGCCGACGTTGCCGCCCGGCGGTCGGCAACCTACCTGCATAGGATAGTTGTGTAGATACTATTGGAAGTATAGGCGGTACTCCGCCGAAACTTCCGGGTGTGTGGGTGTGTCCGCGGGATACCCGTAGGTTCCGCTGCGCTGCACCTACGGCTCTTGTTTTCACTTTCACGTCTTGCGGAAACCGGTGAGTCTCACAGTTAGCACAAACGTTCCCTCTCTTCCCGTAACGAAATCAGGCGGCACGTCCGTTCGGAATTCCGCTTGCACCAATCCAAAAGGGGCTGATGAGGATAACCATGTCTTGATGTCCCGAACCGTAATGGTCAGACTGCCGACAGTGGTGCTGACAGTGAGGGGAACAACGGTACATCTGAAACTCTGTCCACCGGTGGACAACGTTTCGCTGCTCCTCCTGCCGCTTCTGATGTCGAATTTGATTTTATCCACAAAATCCCTTGCGTTGTTGTGGGCATTTTGCTGGCGTATAATTTCTTTCACGATAGACCGAATGAGTTGCTCATCTGATTTCGCCGAAAGGTCAATCTCCATCTCTACCCTGTCTTCGAGTCCCCATTCAAACCCTAAATCAGGACGGAATTGTCCCCTTTCATCACGCCGCGGCATCCAGGGTTGTGTTGTCGTCGCGATTCTGATACTTCTATCACCTTTTGACAGGACTTCAGTTCTGACTTTCATCTTCATCTCTTCATTCGCTCCACCCGGCATCGATACGGTGTATTCGTACTCTGCCCAATCACCGGACTTGGCTCTCTTGAGTTGATTCAGGGACATACTGCCTCCACCAGGCGAGATGAAGGGGAGGAGAAACCAGATCAATCCCGCAATGACGGCAATGATGATTCCCCTAAAAGCAAACTTTTTGATGTTTCCGCTGCTCGATGAAGATACGACCGATTCCATGACCTTCTTGGCATCCGGTATAAAAGTAGTTGCGAGGTTTGCTCCGCACTGGGTGCAAACGATCTGTTCAGGAGTGCGTCCTGCTCCGCACTGACGGCAGAACTTTTTGTGTCCTGTGGCTTTCAAGCCGCAGGACATACAGCCCGACGCATTTTCGGGAACCGGTTGTGCACAGTTCGTACAAAACAACTGTTTCGGCGGCGGCGGTGCCGCTGGCGGCGGAGTGGCTGGTGCAGGAAACAAGCCGGGGATTTGTCCCGCAACTCCTTTGTGTCCGGTATCGGTTTCCATCGGAGTATGCGGTCCGATGAGTCCTTGCGTTGCCAAGTCTCTGAGTTGCTGTTCGCTGACGGGACCTCTTTTTTGATTGGTCTGGTCGAAATAAAAGTAGTTCATGTTTGGTAAAAGGGGTAACAAAGTTCACCAAGTACCGGCAACAAGAGACGCTCAAGACGGGAGCGGCACGCCAATTAGAAACGGAGTTATCCCACCGGCGAAAGTGGTGCATGGTGCCTTTTTGCTGTGGGCGCGACGCTGACTTTACCGCATGTTATACGCGACACTCCCCCTACGGGAGCACACGCAACTCTATAACATACCGATAATTTTCTACCCGGTTGCCCGGTCGCCTGTAGAAAATCTCCGTCCGCCGAAGCGGTCTAATTGTTTGTTGTCGTACTCGAAAATTCAATCCGTCCGGTATGAACCGGAGCGATATTTCAAATCACGGAAGCAGTATAGCACACGCTTTTAGCAATGGCAAGCCCCTGTATCGAAATACCATGCTACACCATAAACGCAGACACCGCGTTCTCTTTTGCGTCCTTTGCACAACCTCTGCGTCTTTGCGGTTAAAAAAAATTCAACCGCAAGGCTCCACCGCATCCTTCAAGGACTTGACGAATTGTTTCACCGGTTCGATACAATCATTGCCGTATTGTTCGATGATTTTCACAACGGCACTGCCGACAATCACACCGTCAGCAATTTTCGCCATCTTCTTTGCCTGCTCTGCATGGGAGACACCGAAACCGATGGCACAGGGAATGTCCGTATGTTTTTTTGCCTCCGCCACGATGGTTTCGATGCCGGACTTGATTTCGCTCCTCATTCCCGTTACACCGAGAGAGGAAACGCAGTACAGAAAACCTTCCGCCTCCCTGGCAATCATCGCCACCCGTTCACTCGATGTCGGTGCCACCATGGAAACCAAGGAAATACCAAACCGGGTACAATCTTCTGCCAGTTCCCCCTTTTCTTCATAGGGCATATCCGGGACGATGATTCCGTTGATACCGCTCTCCCGGCACGCCGACAAGAACCGCTCTTTGCCATAAACGTAAATGGGGTTCAAATAGGTCATAAAGAGAATCGGAATCGAAACTGTCCGGCGGAGACGCTTCACCATTTCGAGGAGTTTGTCCGTCGTGGTGCCATTTGCCAGCGCACGTTCACTGGCGGCTTGAATGACGGGTCCTTCGGAAACAGGGTCGGAAAAGGGGATGCCGATTTCGATTACATCCGCACCGGCACTCACCATTTCGGGAATCAGTTTTTCCGTTGTTTCCAGACAGGGATCCCCGCCGGTGATAAAAATAATGAGGGCTTTTTTGTTTTGAAACACTGCTGCAAATCAATTTCGTTTCCCGCCGGGAAACCAGTCCAACGATGCGCTTTTTCAGCAAGGCACTTTGTCAACAAGGCGATTGTAGGGGATTTTGGTGATTGTGTCAAGGAAGAGAGGAGTTAGGAGTTAGGAGTTTCACCCTTGCGCTCCTTGCATCTTTGCGGCTAAATTTTTTAACCGCAAAGTTCGCAAAGAATCTATTTTTAGAGGCTCCCTTTGAAGACACGGTGTACTACTGCTGCTAACAACACCGACCGCTGCTGACGGTAGGTGATACCGATGCTCCTGACAATGTTCCGATGATCGACAATGCGATGAACAGCACCGCCAATATCAATACGGCAACATTGATGATGATACCGGCTACGGCAATTTCCGACTGCCGGGACTTCAAGCCGATCATACCGAAAATAATACCGACAATCGGCACGAAACCGAAGCCCCCGCAGGTCATCCAACTGAGCACACCGCAAACCAGTGAGGTAATGGCGGCACCATCGCCGGTCGAGGGTCGCTCATACTCCCTCACGAACATTTCCGCGTCATTCAAAGACCAGCCGCATTGATGACATACTTTCTCTTCCCCCAAACTATTTCCGCAACGACCACAATACATAGTTGACCTCCACTGGAACCAATGATGACGACGATTATATCCGAAAGAACACAAAATTGCTAGGATGCATTGATGCTAATTGGTCTATACCATAAGGGAACCTCTAAAAATACATTCTTTGCGTCCTTTGCAAGGTATCGTTTCATACCGTCCACAGCACAACGGATTTACGGAATTATCAGGATAAAGAAAACAACCGGTTACCCCAGTACCCGTTCGAGTTTTTGCACCATTTCGGCAAGAGCAGCATCTTCGTTCATCTGTTTGTCAATTTTCTTTTGTGCCGAAATCACCGTACTGTGCGAGTGGTTGCCGAAGTACAGCCCGATCTCGGAGAGAGCAGATCGAGTGTACTTTCGGGCAAGCCACATTGCCAACCTTCTGGGTGTTACCATTTGTTTGCCCCGGTTCTTGGAACGCAATGTCTCTTCGGAAATACCGAACGTTTCGCAGACGACTTTGCCGATGTCCGGCAGGCGAATGTCGCGGCGGTTCAACCGGAGCAAATCGCCGAGGGCTTCCTCAGCCGCCGCAACGGTGATCGGCTTGCCGTCCGTCAGGTAGACCAAGTGGAGACGATTCAACGCCCCGGAAATCTGCCGGGCATGAACACCGAAGCGTGAAGCAATTAGGCGGCATACTTCGTCCTCTACCGGTAATTCCCGTTGTTGTACCATACTTTTGCAGATTTGCAGGGATAATTCCCGTTCCGGCAGGTCCATTCCGCAGACCATTCCCGACTCTAACCGGCAAATCAACTCGTTCCGCAGGGGCAAGTCTTTGAGCGGACGGTCTCCCGTGAAGACGAGTTGTACCCGCTGGCTTTGGAGGGAATCGAATACTTGCAAAAATTCTGTTTGCGTGGCTTCTGCACGCGCAAAAAATTGAATGTCGTCAATCAAGAGATGGGAAGCACCTTTGAATCGGCTCCGAAAGGTTTGATTTCGGTCTCGCGGTGTACCGGAACGAATGGTATCAATGAAAGAGGACATAAACTGCTCTGCGGTCATATAGAGCGGCAGGCAGCGTGGGGAGTTTTTTCGGACTGCCGACCAAATTCCTTCGAGTAGATGTGTTTTGCCGACGCTGGTCGGTCCGAAAATGTAAATCGGATTGATGCTGCCCGGATGGTGGATCGCCAAGTCGGCAGCACTGTACGCTAATTGATTAGAGATGCCGCCGAGGAATGTTGCCAGCGATGCAAAACGCCGTCCTGATTTCTCTCCGCTTGGCGTTGTTCTTTTGAAGAGCGTGTTTAGCGGCAGGGCTGGGGTCTCTTGAATCGGCTTGGGAAGGGATGGAGCCACCGTCGGCTTCTTTGACGCAGCCTTTGCAGCCGGTTTGACCAAGAATTCAATGGGAAAACTTTTACCGTAAATCTCCAATACGGCTTGCTCAATTTCTCTCTGACAGTGCCGACGGATGGAGTTGATCGCAAAGTTATTGCGGACGTAAAATATGACTCTTTCCCCATCTTGCCTACATTGCGCATCTTGACCAAACCACAGACCGAAACGCTGTTCACCAATTTTTCCGGCAATAAGCAAAAGCACCGGTGAAGCGGGATGCCCCTGCGATCTATCCTGAGATCTATCCTGCGACCTGTCCGTCGAATCTGTCGCAATTTCCGTATAAACAGGCGCGTAATCCGTTACTGTAAGCATAGTTGGGGGAGAAAGGATAAATGTGTGAGAGAGAAAAAAGACTGACAATCGAATCGGCAGGCTGGTTATGTCCGGCTCGGCAATGAAACATTACCCGCGTTCGATTATCAGCCTCCTTGCCTCTCAGATGTACGAATGAGGATTGTACCGCCTCTAGCAAAAAAGTCAAACCACAGGCGGCGAAAAATTGTCTATTACAAGAGTTACGGCAAGCGGTTCAGTTGCAACCCTTCTTTATTATTGACCACTCGCACTATTAGAAATGTTGCAACTTTTTTATCATTTTTTTTTGTAAAAAAATGACAAAGGGGAAAACTTGTCGTCGGATTGACGTAAAATAAAGAGGGACAAAACAACGAGTGGCACTGGAGTTTTCCTGTTTTCTACGTTTCAGGAACCTCTAATAAGACATTCTTTGCGCCCTCTGCGATTCCTTGCGTCTTGCGGTTAAAAAAAGTTACCGTAAAAAATCACCGCAAAGGGTGCAAAGGACAACTTTGCACCAGAAAGACTTCATTTTCTTGCGGTGAATCACGGCGAAGACGCTGAAATGTTTCTTTCGCATGGCGTTCCTCTTTGCAGAGTCCAAAGAAAGTGGTGCCGCTGCCGCTCATTTGGACGGCAAGGCAGCCCGCCGATAAGAGTTGCTCTTTGATTTCGCCGAATCTGTGCCAAAGTTTTTGTGCCGGGACTTCCAGGCGGTTGAACAAATGCTGCCCCATTTTGTGCAGATTGCCGTCGGACAGTGCGGCGATCAAATCCGCCGGATGCCGAATATTTCCGTCATGAAGCGGCATACATTCGGCATAGACGGCAGCGGTGGAGAGTCCTTCCGGCGGTTTGAGAAGGACAAACCAAAGCGGAGTTCCGATAGAGGACGTAGCAGCAGGCAACGGTTGAATCTGCTCGCCGCGTCCCGTGCTGATGGTCGGCACCTCGTAAAAAAATATCGGGCAGTCGCTGCCGATTTCGGCGGCGAGCCGTATGAGTTCGGAGTCAGGAATGCCGAGATTCCAAACCCGGTTTGCTAACTGAAGAGCGGCGGCGGCATTGCTGGAACCGCCGCCCAAACCGGCTTGGCTGGGAATCCGCTTGGTCAATCTGATCGCCGCCCCGTGCGGGACGTTGTAACGTTGCTGGATCAATTTTGCTGCCCGGACGACGAGGTTCGTATCGTCCGTCGGAATCTCCGCATTGCCGATACAGGTGAATTGAATGCGCGGCTCATCGGTGAAGTCAAAAGCGAGCGTGTCGAAGAGCCGGATCGGCAGGGCAATCGAAACAATTTCGTGAAAATGGTCGCTTCGCTTACCGAGCACCTCGAAAAAAAGATTAATCTTGGCGGGCGTTTCAGCAACCCAACCGGTTGGGGAACATTGCAAAAGCATCAGGGCTGATATTGTATGCCGTAAATGGGGAACAAATGGGACTTTTTTTAACCGCAAGGTACGCAAAATTCTCGCAAAGGGCGCAACTTATAATTTCATGCCGCTCAAACATCTGTTGAATTTCTCACGCATCACCATAACCGTACGTATTGACCACATAGTCGATGTCCTTGTCGCCGCGACCGGAACAGTTGATGAGAATCGCCCCGGTATCCATTTCCTTGGCGAGTTTCATTGCAAATGCAATCGCATGCGCACTTTCCAGTGCCGGGATAATCCCCTCGTACCGCGACAGTTTATAGAACGCATCAAGTGCTTCGGCATCCGTCGCACCGACATAATTAACCCGCTTCTCATCACGAAGCAGTGCATGCTCCGGTCCTACGCCCGGATAGTCCAAACCGGAAGCAAGGGAATGAACCGGTGTCGGCGAACCGTCCTGGTGCTGTAACAAATAACTTTTGAAGCCGTGCAAAATTCCCGGCGTGCCGTAAGTCATCGTGGCGGCATGTTCCCCGACGTTCGTCCCCGTGCCGAAGGGTTCCACCCCGTAGAGCGGTACTGGGTCGTTGAGAAATCCGCAAAAGATTCCCATGGCATTGCTCCCGCCGCCGACACACGCACAGACCGCATCGGGCAGATTGCCCGTCATCTCTTGGAACTGCTCCCGTGATTCAATACCGACGACCATCTGGAAGTCACGCACCATCATGGGGAAGGGATGCGGACCCACCACGGAACCGATGCAGTAAATGGCATCCTTGTACTGTTTGAGATAGGATTCAAATGCCGAGTCCACCGCCTCTTTGAGTGTGCGCTGACCGAAACTTACGGGAACGACTTTTGCACCGAGGATTTTCATGCGGGTCACGTTCGGTGCTTCCTTCATAATGTCCACTTCACCCATGTGGACTTCACAATCAAGCCCAAAATGTGCCGCCGCCGTTGCGAGGGCAACACCATGCTGACCGGCACCGGTTTCGGCGATGAGCCGTTTTTTGCCCATGTGTTTTGCCAAAAGTCCTTCCCCCATGCAGTGGTTTAACTTATGGGCACCGGTGTGGTTCAGGTCCTCCCGCTTGAGGTAAATCTGACTTCCGCCGACCAGTTGAGACAACCGCTGACAATGATAGACCGGTGTGGGACGACCTTGAAACTCCTTGCGTATCCGGCGCAATTCGGTAATAAACTGTGCCGAGTGGCAGATCGTCTTGTAGGCGTGGGTGATTTCTTGAAAGGCGGGAATCAATTCCGGCGGCAGGTAGGCACCACCGTAGGGTCCGTATTCGCCGTTGGGGTTTGGATGATTGCGAAAATAGGTTCGATAGTCCATAGATTTTTCCTTTCGTTGTTCGGGGGGTTCTATGCTGTACACAGGTGCAAATTGCTCTGTTTTCCTTTGTGTACTTTGCGGTTAAAAACTCACCGCAGGGAAGTAATATACCATAAACGGCATGAAATGTCCGTTACGTTCTTTGCAGTTCCATTCTCTTTTTTCACCGCAACGTTCGCAAAGAAGCGCAAAGTACGCCGAGTTTCCTTTCCAGCCGTTTACGGCATATTCACAGAATGAGACATGACAGGGTACTACCGGGCATCTTTTGGGAATTTTTCCAACGGAATGTCGAAAATCTGTTGAACGAGATTGTCGAGGATGTGTTTATCCGCAACGAGATGAAGTGTGTGTTTGCAATAGACGAGTGACTCCTCCGGTTGCAGCCTCTGTGTAGCAGAGAAGCAATTCAGTTCGTAGTGTCGTGTCCAGTCCAATTGACCGGTATGTGTGCCGCCCGAATTGTAAATCCGAATGATGTCTTCGTCGGCATTGTTCTCCCCCGGTAAGTCAAACGTGCAAAGAGTGAGTGTGCCGAAGCGGAGTTCGACCACTCCCAAAATCGGCGGTGCCGCAGAGTAGGGAATCACGGCTTGGCACCGTCCGTAACCATCGGCACGAAGGAGTAACGCTTGCGGAAAGTGCCGAAGACGACCATGCGGCGAACCGCCCAGATAACTCACCTCCACAGGAAAGGGTTCGTATTCCAAATCATTCGGCACAAAAACTCTCGGCGGTGTCGAAACGACAATAAACGCGTGTGGACTCGCATTGAACATTCCCCGTTGCCAACTGGCAATGTGGGCTTTTTCTTGTGACCGGACGGTATTCTCGGTGCGGAAGCCGATAAAGGAGACCTCTTCCTGTTCGAGGGCTTCGGCAACCGCATCGCCGAACCAGTTTCCAAGTCTTTGCCGGTTCAGTAAAGTAACCGACCGTGTTAAATTAAACTCAACAGGCTTTCCGCGGGCATCGGTCATTCGGAGAGTCTGCTGCAAAACGGCTTTTTTCTCATGAATACTGGCAACGGTAAAGGGATAGACCAGCGGCGAGATGGTCCATTGATCTTCACCGCCGAAATCTTCAAAACGTGCCGCCTCGACCGCACTGACGTTGACACAGCCGAAACTATACCCTTTCAGTCCGTCGCAGGTACTCGTCAACACTCTGCCGTTCCATTCGGGACACACTGCCAGACGACCGCCCAGTTGGTCATACAACTCGACCACCGGGGTTTTTTGAGCAAGGTAATTCAGTGCGTCAGAGTAGGACATGTTTTGAAGGTTCGTTTTTCACGCACAGCGGACTTTGCCTATTCCTTTGCGAACGTTGCGGTTAAAAAGAGAATTGAACTGCAAAGTACGCAAAGAAGCACAAAGTACGCAAAGGACAACTTCATGTCATTTACAATATCGTCATTATACCACACAAGGCAGTGAGAGAGCAGAGCAAAGTTCCTCAATCATCCGTTTCGCAGCGGCTTCGACAGCATCCTGCCAGTGTGTTTCACCAAATTGCGATTTGTACGGCTCCATAAGATGTGCGAAAATAATCCCGCGCGAATTATTGACCAACGCTCCCAAACCGTCCGCGTGGAAAGCCTTGGCGACATCTTCCGCCGTTCCGCCCTGTGCTCCGTAACCGGGAACCAGCAGCGGAGCCGTCGGCATCACCTGCCGCAGTTCTGCGAGTTGTGCTGCCCATGTGGCACCGACCACCGCTCCGACACTTCCCGCTGTCCGCTGTGCGAGTTGTTCGACATATTCGGCAACGAGGCGGTAGAGGGGCTTGCCGGCAGCAGGGAGCCCAGCAGTAGGGAGCCCAGAAGCCGGAGACATGCCGTCCACAACCAAATCCTGCAACATTTTCCCCCCCGGATTGGATGTTTTGACGAGAACATAAATACCGGCATTCCGCTCTACAGCAGTTTGAACAAACGGCTCAATGGAATCACCTCCCAGATAGGGGGAAACGGTCAGTGCATCCGCTCCCCAAGCGGAGTCCGCTCCCAGAATACCGGCGGCATACGCTTCGGCTGTGGAACCGATGTCGTTTCGTTTACCGTCAAAAATAACGAGTAATCCTTTTTGCCGGGCATAACGGATCACATTCCGCAAAGCAGTCATACCCGGAACGCCGTATTGTTCAAAGAAGGCTGCCTGCGGTTTGACCGCAGGAACCAATGGAGCAACAATGTCAATGACCGCTGTGCAGAAGCGTTCAAAGGACTCGGCGGCATCCTCGGTTCGGCACGGCTGCGGCAGGGATTCCCAACGGGGGTCAAGACCGACCAATACGGGATTGCCCTTTGCCTGACAGGCTTCTGTGAGTAGTTGTGAAAATGTCATGGGAAGTTTGTGTACGATACTTGAAATGAAATGAGATGGTTCCTTGTGTCCCCTGCGCTTCTTGGCGAACTTTGCGGTTCAATTCTTTTTTAACCACCACTGTCCGCAAAGAAAAAAATGGTCTTTTATTTCCGTTCAACGCCTATTGCTCTTCGGCAATAATGGCAAAACAGAGTTGGTCAATTTTCCGATGGTTCCGTTTGACATCTATCCGCACGCCATAAGTCTTTGCCGAGACAATCCGCAACGGTGTGTCGGTCTCTGGGACTGTCTTCTCCGGGTCATCGGTCTCCTTTACAGGAAAGACTTGCACCTGCGGAACACGTTCAAATGCCGGACAAAAGGGGATGTGTACCGTTACCGTCTTTGCGTCTGCCGGAAACTCGACCCAAAAGGTGCCGTCCAGCCGGTCTAATCCTTCTGCCGTTTTGGAACGGACTATTTGTTGACGAATGCCCTCATCCTGCACCCCGGTATAAACGGGCCGTTTCTGCTTGGCACACTTTGTTTCTGCTTTGCGCACTTTCAAACGCAAAGAAAGCATCCCATTAAGAGCGGCGAACAGTTTATTGATCGGCTTGGTATCAGCCGGCTCCTCAGATTCAACCAGCGGCTGCCTCGTTGAGAGCAACCGGCGCGCCCCCCATTCTACGGCAACGAGCAATACAAGAAAAATGCAAATCAAGGCAATGCTCGCCAACGGCGGTCGCCAAAGCACTCCAGCAACAGCCCAAAAACAAGCAAACCAAAAGGGCAACCGGAAAGCATGTAAAAGTTGCCGATGCCAGTTCGGAAGTGAGAGAGGGGGAGAGGTGAACATTTTCTTGTGGGTGATACCGATGGGGAGTATCCTGAACCCTTTGCTTCATTTGAGCACATTATACCGCAAACAGCAGGAAGTTGTACCTTGCGCCCTTTGCGCTTTGCGCAAACTTTGCGTCTTTGCGCGGTTAAATTCTTTTTCTAACCGCAAAGGGCGCAAAGTTGCCGCAACGTTCGCTGTGCCTGACGTTCAATGCCTCACTTCCCCTCCACCGCATACAAAAAGCCGTCACCGACCACATAGAGCGTATTTCCGGCAGCGGCGGCGGGGGCAAAGATGCGATCCGGCATCAGAATCTCCGAAATAATCTCCGGCTCCAAACCGGCTTTCAGGACATAAAACATCCGCCGGTCAGTGCCGACGTAGATTTTTCCCTCGGCAAGGAGCGGTCGCGCCCATATATCGCCGCGGAGCGGCAGCCGCCAATGCTCCTTGCCCGTTGCTGTATCGAAGCAGTAAAAGTTGCCCTGCCGATCTGCCATATAGAGAAGATTGCCATCCACCACCATCGGTGCGACAGCACCGCCGTCGATATTGCCGGTGCCCCAAATGAGTTTGCCCGTCGCGGCATCAATGCACGCCAGCCAACTGCGGAAGGGTCTTGCTCCATTCCAGGCATCATGACCGAAGAGCATAAAAATCCGCCCTTCGCTGTCCAGCACGGGCGGCGGCAAACTGGTATAAGAGGGACTGCCCATTCCCATCACAAACCGGGGAACCACGCCGCCGGGTTGATGAGCACGAGGGTCGCCTTGAAACTTCCAAGCGGGTTCCAACAGTACCAGCCGCCTGCCGTTGGCTTCATATTGCCGCCAAAGTTCCGCTCGACTGGGAGTATAAACCGCATGCAACACACCATTTCCGCCGCCGTAGAAAATCATATCTCTGCCGTTGATATTTGCAAAGGCGGGGGAGCACCACTGTCCATGTGAAATGTCGCTGCCGATGTTAAAATTGTCCCTTGCAAGCGGAATTCCTCTTTCGGCATCCATAATGAGCAGCGACGGTGCCTCTGGATTGGGAACATGGACGTGCGTATGATCCGGCGAGTTGCCCGTGTTGACAACCAAGAGTCCGTCGTAGTAGATGATGTCGCAGTTATTTGTGTCGTGCGGCTTGGATTTGAGTTCGCCGAACGCGTCGTAACGCCAGATAATATCCGCATCGGTCTTCGCCGGCGGCAATACATTTGCGTTGCGGCTGACCACTCTGCCGCGTTCCGTTCCCCGGTGTGTGTAGAGAAACGCCTCGTCAGTATAGGGACCGTCATTGCCGTCTGCCATCCCGTTTATGTCAATACAAAGTATTTCACCGCGTCCTGTGGTGAGAAAGAAGCGGTCGCCGACAACGGTGGGGGTCGAAGTAATTCCGGCGCAGAACGCATCGAACATTGAGGAAATTCCATAATCCTTCGGCAGAGGAAGTTGCCAGAGGAACTCACCGGTCTTTTCATCGAAGCAAAGCAACACACTGCGGCTGCCGGGGCGGCGCGGATCCCAAACAACATCGTTCGTACATCCGATGAGCACTTTACCATGGGTGATCACAGGGGTGGCATACACCCAGCGACCGATAGGCACTGCCCAGCGGACATTAGAACCAGTTCCGATAAACCGATCAGTCATACCGTCGCGCCGTCCCGGCTCGAAGATGGTCGGCAATTCTCCAAAGACCAATACCGGAAAACAGAAAACCAAAAAGAGAAAAAGTCCGCAGCAGTATTTCATCTATTCTCCCCTGCAAATAATTATCAGCAAAAACCACCGGGCAGGATTATACCATAAACGGGGACCAATGGGACTTTTTTCCTCTCGCCTTTTGCGCCTCCGCGTCCCTTGCGGTTCAGTCTTCTTTTTTTTTAACCGCAAAGTTCGCAAAGGAACGTGCGCAAAGGAACAAAGGAATACGCAAAGAGGGCAAAGAGAAATATCCCGTTCCTTCCCGTTTAGAGTACACCATCAATCATGCCAACTGACCCGAACCTGCGGTCCGGTATGCTCCGCTTTGTCTGTGCTGTTGCTTTGCGGAGTCAAATCCCATGCCGCCATTTCCTGTAAGCCTTGTTTGTCCGTTACATCGTAACTCAACGGCGTTACGGCAATATGTCCCTGTGAAAGGGCGGTCAAGTCGGTCGGTGTATTTCCCGGCGACACCGGCTCAGGTTGCCAGGTCAGCCAATAATAGTTTCGTCCGGTCGGGTCGGTGCGTTTTTCAAATGTTTCCCAATACTGTGTTCTATCGACAGAGACCACTTTGACTTCCGGCGAGTTGCTTTGTAATGCTTTCGTGGGAATGTTCACATTATAGAGCCGACCGGCGGTACTGTCCTGTTGTAGGATTTTGTCGATCACGCCTGCTGCCAAATCGGCGGCTTGGTGAAATTGTCCGCTTTCGTCATATTGCAGGGAGACAGCAATGCTGGTGATTCCGTAAAAAGTACCTTCGACGGCGGCGGCAAGTGTTCCCGAATAAAAAACGTTGACCCCGGCATTAAGCCCGCCGTTAATTCCGCTGACAACCAAATCGGGCGGTTCAGGCAGGACGGCTCCAATCCCCAACTTCACGCAATCGGCAGGAGTGCCGTCCACTGTCCACGCCCAGGGTTTATCGTTCACATAAACCCTCCTTACTTGGAGCGGAGTTAAAAAAGTAATGGCATGCGAAACGCCGCTCCGTTCACACAGAGGGGCGACCACAAAGACCTCCCCCAGCCGCCGCAATGTTCTTTCCAGTGCCGCCAAACCGGGGGCATAAACTCCGTCATCATTGGTTAACAGAATGCGCATGGGATCATTGTACACAATCGCTAACTTGTTGCCAGTGGTGTGATGGATTGTGTACGGCATGAAATCAGTCCGTCGACACGTTTTGATTTTTCGTCATTCCGGCGAAAGCCGGAATCCAGGGAAACAGGATTAAAATTGCTCGTCTGGATTCCGGCGTGCGCCGGAATGACCGGTTTTAGGGAAACGTGTCGACGGACTGGGCATGAAATTGTCCTTTGCGTCCCTTGCGGTTAAAAAGAGAATTTAACCGCAAAGACGCAAAGAAAACGCAAGGGACGCAAAAGAGAAAAGAGCCATTTGTACCTGACTGCTTTGTAAGTTTCAATAATTAGGTGGAAAAACCGCAAAACTCAATGGAGTTTGATACGTTTGCCGTCCAAAGCGGTATTGCCCCAGATATTGTCCCGCAGACCGCCTGAACCGAGACCTTCTGATGACCAAAGCCGGGCATGATACCCCCAGATGTACACTGCTCGGTCATCCCAAATCACGCCGGAATCGACCAACGCCACAACGATTTCCAGCCGTAAAATCCGCTCCCGGCGTGCTTCTTCCCAGGGCATAAAGCGGAGACAAAAGTAAACCGGATAAGCGGCTTGCTTTGTCGTCAAAAACAATTAAACTCAAGATCAGTTGTAGTGTTTAAATAACGTAAGGAGAATTCCTATGAAAATTTTTCTTATTCTCGCCATCGCGGCATGTGTGGCGTTATCGATTTATGCCGGCATCCGTTTGGCAAAACCGAAAAAAAACTCTGACGAAAGGCAAGCACTTTTGGCAATGCCGCTTTTACGGGATATGGAATTCAACCCCGAAATGGTCCTCCGGCGACTTCGAGACCATTGGAAGATTCCAATTCGAGATGAAGATATTGACATGGCAGCACCATCCGATCAAACTTGTGTCTTTAATGTAGAGGGATGCAGGATTGGTATGAGTCTGATGCCGGTGCGAATACCGGCGGGTGAGTTCGACAGTCTTTTTCCTGTTTCCCTCTATTGGGACAATGCCGAAGAAGAAACAGCAACGCACCAATCTCACGTTGTTGTGTTTTTAAGTTCGGAGACGGCATCTGCCATTGAGCGGTATTCTCTTTTTACAAAAGTGGTTGAATCAATTCTCATGGAAACGAACAGCCTCGGTGTCTATCAAGGAAATCAAACCTTGTTAGTTTCCCGAAAGAATTACATTGACTTTGCCCAAAGTTTGCACACAGGTGATATTCCTTTGACGCTTTGGGTATTCTTCGGAATGCAAGCTACGCAAAAAGGAAACACATTGTACACATTTGGTTTATCCGGCTTCAATAAACTAGAAATGGAGATTGTCGATTCCCCAAAGGATATGGGCGACCTTTACGAGTTCCTCATGAACATTGCCAGTTATGTTATTTCCGGCGATGTTTCCTTCAAAGAAGGTGAAACGGTCGGTTACACGGAAAACGTTGATGCTCAAATTCATATTTCAAAGGGTGTTTGCCTTGATGGAAATACTATCAAACTGACGATGGAATAGTTACAAAAAGACTGCAATATCCGGGGACTGCGCTGCGCTCCGTCCCCGGCACAGTAAAACCAGGTTTGGTAAGGTATAATATCGACTTGCATAATGGACTTTTAACGAAGCCGTAACCATGATCTTCTATCAGATTTCCTTCGGACCCTACTGCAAGGAAAGACTCGACGAAACAATAGAACTGATTGCCGAGTACCTTGCGGCACTTGTACAGAATGGACAAATCGACCAAAACTATGATATTCTCCCTTGGCAGGGACAAGTAGTCGCTTATGTTAACGCATTGGGTCTCAAAGCCAATCATCGGCAATTTCACAGCGTGTGGGGAAGAGAACGGCTAAAAGATGTCCGCAAGTGCTTTGGACAGACACCCAACTGGACTTTCAACGAAGATTTTCCGCCGAAAAAACTTGCAACGTGGAAAGATGCCGCATTCTTGTATCTATCCACTGACCTTTTCGATCATGAATCATCACTTCGTCTTGGAAATGACGGCACGCCCTACCCCTATTTTCGTCTTCCGTTAACGGATGAGGAAAAGCGCGAAATTTATTATTGGACAGCGAAGTATCGCGAGTTCGATTCTATCTGGATAGGCAGCGGCGAGTTGGAAATGCCTGCCTATCGTCTTCTTGCTGATCCCGATAGCAGTCTTTCAACCGAAGGACGAGAGTGTTGTGCGGTCATCGAAAAGGCAACGGGTATTCCAACGTATTACTATCTAATGCGTCATTATGGTCGCAAGAGTGCCGAGGAGAAGAAACGCCGCTGTCCCGGTTGCGGCAAGCCGTGGTTTGTCGAATATCCTGAAAGCAATAGACCGTTTTGGGAATTTGATTTCATGTGTAAAAGATGCCGCTTGGTCTCGAACCTTGCCTATGGTGATGTCAATTCCCGCTACGCCAAAATCGGTGAGCCGCGAAAAAAGAAGAAGTAAATATGCCTACTTTACCGTGCAATCATCAACCGCAATTTTTCGCAACCGCAAAGTATACTGCTCCACGTCTCTGTTTGGACGTTTTTGTTTTTTATATTTGTCCACAGATTACACAGATTGACACAGATTTTTTTCGAAAACGGTTAGGAAAATCTGTAAAAATCTGCGCAATCTGTGGATAAATCCCACATTGAAAAAAACAAATTGTGCCGTGCTATGGTATAACTTGTTTTGGTGAGTGCATTTTTTCTCGGTATTCCCTGCCGCGTCGTCTGTGGCACACAACGCAGAGCCGCAATCGGAAGATTGCGAATCGCTCTTGCAGAGCGGACGGAAGCAGTGCCATAATTTTGAGATTGCACAGGAAATCACGCAGTCCCCAAGTGTGCCCAACTGCAAGAGCGATTCACGGTCAATCACTCCTCTGTCTCCGACACAGCCCCCCAACCATCGTAAATTCCATAATGTTCGTATGCCAGATTCCAAAGAAACGATGTGTACTCGAAAACATTTTGGCGATCCACCGAGTCTACCCGAGAGATATTTACCCCGAAAGGAAATTCACCATTATCTTGAAAATCTTCGGGATAATCACCTTCTATCTGAAAGCCTTCTTTGCAAATTTTTTCAACGAATAGTGTTCGGTCAGATTCGTTACGAAAATAAAACCAGTGGTCAACCGGGCGAGGCTTGGTGAGGGGATCGCCATGTTCTTCAAATCGGGTTATCACTGCACTATGTTTAATACATTCATAATGCTGATGAACATGAAAAAGACCTTCCGTATAAATGTCCCAATCGTCATCCTCAATGACATGAGATGCATATCGATATTCAGGGAATTGCGACATCACATGACTGACAGTCTGCTCGTGCGTTGATGTTGTTCCAGTGCAAAAACAAAACCTGCATTGATTATCCGATGCAATAAAACCTACATAGGAGGCATCAATACTTGTATTTAAGGAATCATTCAACACATCGCCGATTCGAGTTAATACAGCGGCTTCATCGTCATTGGGAAGACTATCTTCGTTTGGGGCTTGCAAAAAAAGCACCACCATAAGGGTATGCCGCTTGTCCGGTATAGGCAACAATCGCAAATATCCCAAATCAATGAGGACGTGGGAAAAATGTTCGCCGACTGTTGCATAACAAGTTGCCCACTGCTGATAGTAATTAGGATGGTCTTTCATTCGATTCTTTAGCGTAGACTTCACGTTATTGTATCACACTTTTAATGATAAAGAACCGGGAGACTGTGCGGAGTTGCATAAGCAACGGAAAGCAGAGCCGCAATCGGAAGATTGCGAATCAAAGCTCGCTTGCACACTTAAAATTTACCGCTCTCCTTACCGTAGTGATCATAAATGCCGTGATCGGTATTGAAACGCAAGACGATCATCGTTGGGCAATCCACGCCTCCGGGAAAGTGTTGAACGAATTCGTCCCGCCAGATTTTTTGTCGTGCTGCTGAATCAGCGAGCAGTTCGACTGTGCCGAACAATCGAAACTCTTTCATTGATTCCATGTCATAGCCGTAGAGGGCGGCTTTCGGATTCTTGTGCAGTTGAGGAATTTTAGCCGACTTCGTTTCGGTGGCAAACCAGAGAGCATCGGTGTCGTCATTAGCAGCGACAAGCAATACCCGAACATCGGGATAGGTTTCACCAAAAGTCGCAAACGAGACGAAGGGATTCTTTTCAAGCATTTGCAGGACACGGGACTTGGCTTCTTCGGCTGTAAGGATTGTCGGAGTCATGATGTTCAATAAAGAAGAATAACGTCGCCGATTGTATTGAATCATGTTCATGTTGTCAATGCACTCTCTCAACAGGAATGCAACCTTACCAGTCCGTCGACACGTTTCCCTAAAACCGGTCATTCCGGCGCACGCCGGAATCCAGACGAGCGATTTTAATCCTGTTTCCCTGGATTCCGGCTTTCGCCGGAATGACGAAAAATCAAAACGTGTCGACGGACTGGCAACCTTACGATTGCGGCTCTGCTTTGGTTATCGCAGGTTCGGGACATATTGCAGGGATTGAGTCCAGTGGAGTATCTTACGCAGCAGAGCGGTCAGGCAACGGAAGATGCGGTCTCGGCATCGCAACAGTTGGCGGGGATCGTGCAACGGTTGGAGGCGTGCTGCGCTTAGCCGCGTCGCCTGCGGCGTGAAAAAACAGAGCCGCAATCTTTAGATTGCGAATCGCACCGCCTATTGCTATAGGGAACCTCTAATAATTTCATTTTCCGTCCTCCGATTCGCCCTGTCAAGCCTGGCTCGGCGATTTTTCGCGAAAAACCAACCACTTTTCATCACGCCGATGCCCAAAATCACGCCATCAGCGCGCA
>Ga0099364_10004606_pt1 | contig 20835 bp, 22 predicted proteins | sample TergutTh196P3_FD_73070 | JGI IMG/M metagenome (GOLD analysis project Ga0099364, IMG submission 73070) | Microcerotermes parvus P3 segment gut microbial communities from Pointe-Noire, Republic of the Congo - Th196 P3 | ecosystem: Host-associated > Arthropoda: Insects > Digestive system > Gut ... | reverse complement strand
TGACTTCGCCGACGGTCATTTCTTTGCCTGACATAACGAGGGCGCCGTAGTAGCATACGTCCGCACAGGCGCCGCAATCGACGCATTTATCGCGGTAATAAGCCAATCTGGCCCTGCGCCCGAAGCCTTCCGACACCGCTGCGCCATATTTGCAAGCGCGGACGCAATTCCGGCACCTCCCGCATTTTTCGGGATAGCGCATAAGCTGCCGCCCGATTGCCAAGGTCTCCGGGTTATGGCACCATTTGCAAGCCATATTGCAGCCTTTTAAGAAAATTGTCGTCCTGATGCCCGGTCCGTCCCTGAGGGAAAACCGCATAATTTCCGTGACTATGCCCCGCATAATAACTTGCCGCCCCCTCTCCGGCGCCCCATACGATAGGGGCATTTGAAACGCGTCCAATTTTGCATTCCCGGCTCCGATGCAGTTTATATTTAGCCAGCCACAAGTATCCTCTCGACGACTAGCTTGCGGAATTCCGGCGTGAGCAAACAAAAATATGCCGTAAACCCTGTCACGCGCACGACAAGATCCGGGTATGCGTCGGGGTTTTCGTGCGCCGCCAAAATTTGATCGGCGTCGATGATATTGATGTTCAACAAGGTGCTCCCCTGTTCGCTTATCGTACGGATATAGTCTACTATTTTTTCAACGCCTTCCGCGTCGTTGGCCATGCCGGGATCCAGTTCGAGCTGTATCGGCGACGTGTTGCCATAACCGGGCTGGATCATGCATATCGAATTGGACATGGACGTCAGCGCGCCATCCTTTCGGAAGCCCGTATGTGGGTTGGCGCCGTGGTTGATCGGCTCGCCCGCTTTGCGCCCGTTCGGCGTGGCGGCTACGTTTTTGCCTATCCTCATCGTGCTGGACCAGGAGAACCAGCCGGGGATGAACTTTACTTTGTCGGTGTCCATGCTCACGACATCGTCGGCAAAACGCTTCGATATGCGCTCCGCCCACTTGTCGGCTATCGTATTGCCACCGCCGTAACGCTCGCTTGTTTCGAGCATTTTGCGGGTGAGCTCGCCGTTCATTACTTCATAGTTGGTTGTGACGGCGGCGTACATGGCCTCCCACGTGAGGCGCTTTTCCTTTTCGATGCGCTGCTCCAGCGCCGCGAACGAATCGGCGACCGTCGCGATGCCCGTGCCGTCGATGCACATATTATATAAATCAACCCCGCCTTCAGTCACATCCAGCCCGCGCGCGACCGGGTCGTGGCTGATGAGGTTGAGCATCAGCTCAGGGTGGTTATGGACTTGGTTTTTTAGGTGGAAAAATATGCCTTCGGCCGTCAGCTCAATGGCCTTGCGCGTATGCTTGCAATATAGCTCCCACAGGCGTTCGGTGCTCTTTTCGCCTTCGGAGATCATCATCTCGTCCAACGCGATGCGCAAATGCTTGGCGTTGTTCAATTTCACGCAATCGTTCAAACAATATTCCAGCCCCGGCAGGCTCATCCAATGGCAACCCACGGCAATGCGCTGAACCGCCAGCTCCCGTGAATAGCCTTTGCGCATGAAGCCGTTGGTCAAGGCGTCGTCACCCGAAAAACGCGGCCAACCGTTTTTATTCTTAAAAAGATATCCCACGGCTGTCCTGAGGAAATCCCTATCGATGTTCTTATGCACGCGGACTGTGATATTGCACGATGTGTCAATCCAGTCGGCGGCTTCCAAAACCATATATGAAAAGTATGTGACTTTGTCGGCGCCGCTTGCGTCGAGCCCGCCCAATTGGTAATAATGCGGGTCGTTCAGCAGGAGGCACGCAAGATAATATTTAGCCTCTTCTTCGTCTATGATGCCATTTGCCAAATCCCTTTCATAATATGGGCGGAGCAATTCGTCAATCTGCCCACCGGCGCCATCCCTGTTGTATTCGCGCGACGCCATGTTGAACCAGCATATCCATTCGCATGCGTGCCGCAGGGTTTCCGGTTTATGGTCTATCAAATGCTCGGTGCTGGCGCGCATTTTCCGCAAATTTTCGACGAGGACGGGGTGCTTTTCCGCTTCGATCGCTTTATCGATCTCCACCACCGTGTTTCGCATCCAAGTCTGGATACCTTGGACCACCAATGTTTCGGCATCATAAAAATCGTCGTGGCCGGTGTTAATCTTGCGGTATTTTTCAAGCTTTTCCAACATACCGCCCCAGCCCAACTCGAGCCCGAGCCGATAGTCGCCGCCAAAATGGGATGTCGCGCCAATGCCGCCCATCACGCCGTATTTAGTTTGGCGATCTCTGATATCGTCATAGGGATAATCGGGATTGAACCTTGGTCCGAACGGCCTATAAAATGGCAGGCAAATCATGAACCGGTTCGGGAACGCGTCGCACGGATCGATGAATACGGGATGCTCCAGCATCAATTTATGGAATGATTTTGACCAGCCTTCATAACCATAAAAAGTCCCGCTGGGGTGGTTGGCAACCGGCACGTATTCATAATCGGTCGGCGGGGTGATTGATCCGAAGTCGTCGCCGTCCGCAAACTCTGCCAAGCCTTTTTTATCCTGCGTGTCTTCCAGTTTATGCTTTTTCAATATCGCCATGCGATCGCTATAGCCCATCGGGGCTCCGGGGCTATGCAAATTTATGCGGTTTCTCATATGCTTGCTGCGCCTCCATTTTGAAAGAATATTTTATTATCCGCGAACTTTATGCTGTTTCAGGCTATTTCATACCACTTCATGTCTTGCGTCATTTTGTGCATTATATAATTTCATGTTTTATGTCATTTCGTGTTTATGCCATTTAGCGCTTTATGTAATTTTGTGCTTTACGTAATTTTGTACTTTGTATAATTTCATGCCAATGGATCGATATAAAAAATTATGCGGTATAAAAGAAAAATTGGTAGGTAAATAATCATATGCCCGACAGCTTATTCACTCTTTAGAAATAATCAGTATATAAATTTAATTATACTCTAGCGTTTGAAACAAAGTCAAAATTTTTTGGGCAAAATATGGCATATGGGCGCTATAAATAATGTTATCTACTTTGCTTGACAGCTACAATTGATTGGTTGATTGCCAACAAACTCAGTAGTGTTTTGTTAATATACTCAGTAGTGATTTGTCTACAAACTCGGTAGTGTTTTGTTGACAATCTCGGAAGTGAATGTTACTATAATTGTATTTCAATCATTAGGTGATTGTAAAAGCCGGTATTTTACGGGCGAACACTGTTCGCCCCTACAAAATTTTGTATATATGCAAAATTGGCTGCCCATATGTAGGGACGCACATTGTGCGTCCGCGACTTTTAACAATCGCATATTTCAATCATGTAAAGGGGTGAAGGAGCTGAAGCCAAAATATATAAAACGTATTGCTGATATTGTTTTAAATGCTTCTCTCGAATCATCCGGAGCGGTATTGATAGAAGGCCCGAAATGGTGCGGAAAAACCAGAACTGCCGAAGAAAAGGCAGCCAGCGTGCTTTACATGCAGGACCCGGACAAAGCAACATCTCACATGAAAGCTGCCGATACAAAGCCCTCTCTATTGTTACGCGGCAAAACTCCACGCCTAATCGATGAATGGCAATCGGCGCCGGTATTATGGGATGCCGTTCGCTTCGCCGCAGATCAACGTGGTGGTACAGGTCATTTTATCCTAACCGGCTCGGCAGTTCCAATGGATAATATCGTACAACATACCGGAGCTGGCAGGATATCCAGATTGCTCATGCGGCCTATGACTTTGTTTGAATCGCTGGAATCGAGCGGTGATGTTTCTTTGAACTCAATTTTTGAGGGCAAAGCAGTTATCGAGGGAATATCGCCGCTGACGGTTGAGCGGCTGGCTTTCGTCTTAGTCCGGGGCGGATGGCCTGCGTCAGTCGTGGAAAAAGATACAATAGCCATAAGACGTGTATTTGATTATGTAGAAGCAGTCATTAACGCAGATATATCTAAAGTTGACGGCATTGAAAAAAGTCCGGCCAGAGTTCGGGCTTTGATGCGCTCATTGGCCAGGAATGTATCCACAACGGCCAATTTTGCAACCATACGAAACGATATTGCCGCAGACGAGGAAACGATTTCTGATAAAACAATCGCTTCATACATTAATGCGCTCCGGCGGATATTCGTAGTTGAGGATCTGCCAGCCTGGAACCCAGCCATGCGTTCAAAAACAGCCATTCGCACATCACCCAAGCGGCACTTCATTGATCCATCCATCGCAACCACTGTGCTGCGGGCAGCCCCAGAAAACTTGCTACAAGATTTTAACACGTTTGGATTATTGTTTGAGTCTTTATGCGTCCGCGATTTGCGCGTTTATGCACACGCAGCTGACGGAGAAGTATTCCATTTCAGGGACAGTAGCGGGCTTGAAGCGGACGCCATTATCCATTTAAAAGATGGACGCTGGGGAGCCGTCGAGGTTAAAATGGGTAACAAGGAAATTGAAACGGCCGCAGAAAACTTAAAAGTCCTTCGGCAAAAAGTTAATACAGAAAAAATGAAAGAACCATCATTTCTAATGGTGCTTACCGCCACAGAGTACGCATACCAACGCGCTGATGGAGTATACATTGTCCCAATAGGTTGTCTAAAAAATTAATATAGGCTAGAAAACAAACTTAACCGAATCCACCCAGCGCGAACGGTGATCAGCACTGCTGCTTCACCGCCGCCGTGACCCCGCCCCGCTCCCCGCCCCACCGTCATTTTATCCTTTTAATCATCATATGATATTTTTGCCGCGAGCCTGCCCAGCATACCCATAGGCACAATCCGCGCGGCGAACGAGGTGACGCGCCCAAATTTTCGATACAGCAAGTTAAATAGCAGATATGCTTTGCGCTGCGCTTTGTTTTTCGGGTAGCGGCGGGCAATATTGGCAAACGAATAAAACTGCCTATACATCCGGCGATAACCAATGTACAACTCGCTCGCCGTCATACCCAAAGGCTTGAACACAACATTTGACGTGTTGTACTTGCCCAGGTCGCGCTCAACAATCCTCCCTGCGGCCTCCATGCTCCGGTACAGTTCCGTTCCGGGATACGGCGTTAGTATATGGGACGTCAGTGTTTCAATGCGCATCTTTACGAGCCAACCGAGGGTGCGGGCAAAAGTATGTTTGTCGTCGCCGTCCAGGCCGAAAACCATGCTGGCGTTTATCATAATGCCCCTGCTGTGGATGGCTTCGACCAGCTCTTCGTATTTTGCCACCTTGTTGTCTTTGTTGACGCTTGCCAGCGACGCGGCGTTAATCGATTCAAAGCCGATGAACAGGCTTTGGCAGCCGGTTGCCGCCATGAGGTCGAGCAGCTCCGGGCAGTCAATGATGCTCGCGGTCACCGCCGCGCTCCAATGGAGACGCATGCCGCGCAGCTTATTGAGCAGTTCAAATGCGTATTTGGGGTCGCCAATAAAGTTGTCATCTACGAATAGCACATGGCGCGTGCCAAGGGCTTTAATGTCGGCTATCACGGCATCGACGGGGCGGCGCGCATATATCCTGTTATCGCAGCTATTATAACAAAAGCTGCATCGGTTCGGGCAGCCCCTACTTGTCGTAACCACATTGGTATAGAGGTAATTTTTTGGCTCGACGCCGCCGTACAGCGGGGAAGCAATTTCGTCGCCGCGAAAGCCATCCATGTCGCAGTAAACACGTTGCAAGACGCCGGCCTTGGCGTCCGCTACAATTTTAGCCCAAACCCTTTCGGCGGGGCCGACGCAAATAGCGCTAAAATGCGGCAGGCATGCGCCCGGGTCGCAAGTGACATGTATGCCGCCGGCGACGACAGGGACGCCCCGCGCCATAAATTCTCCGGCTATCCGGCATGCGCGGGGCATAACGTCCAATGTAACGGTTATGCCCACCATTTCCGCGCCGCAGTCATAATCTATTTTTTCCACATTTTCGTTGACAATGGTCGTCTCGTGCCCGCCCGGCGGCGTCAGGTTCAAAAGCGTCAGCAGCGCAAGCGAAGGCGCCATGCGCGTTTTCAAGTCCGTGTCCATGGGGCGCTTATTCATTTTCGGCTGTACAAGCAGTATTTTCACATCCGCTACCTCCAGCGGCACAGCAGCACAAATGCCAAATTGGCAAATACGACGGTGGTCCAGTGGACTACAATAAAGAGCGTAAATTTCTCAATGATCCCGCCGGGGTCGCTCAGTATTGCCAGATAAAATATCGCTATGGCGGCCAGCGTCAACACGACAGCCACGACGAGGCAATGGATCAGCACGGAAATATGGTATTCGTCATACGGGCGCTTGCGCATTAAAAGCAGCGCGACAATGAGCGCCGTAACGGCTACCAATATATATGCGATATACCGCTGATGCCCGCTCGCAAGAAAACCACGCCAAACCTGCCAAAAGCTATTGACGCCTGCATTGGCGCCTATATTAGCGCCCGCGTTAGCACCCGTATAAGCGCCCGCGTTGGCGCCTATTTGGGCATCCAAGTTAATTTGACTAAAATTTTCAGCTATAAAAAAAACCAACGCGTAAAAGGCAGTAAAAACGCTGATGCATATCGCATTTATGGCTGGGGATTTTATCAGTCGCCTCATATGATTCATCTTCTGTCCTCCTCCATAAATATAAAAATGGATTCGATGGATGACCCAAAAAATTTCGCCAAGTCATATGCCAGCCAAATAGACGGGTCAAATTTACCTGTCTCAATCGCGTTTATCGCCTGCCGCGACACAAGCACCCGTTCCCCCAGCTCTTTCTGGGTCAAACCATGTTCTTCCCGCAGTTCCCTGACTCTGTTGCGCATGCGTCCGCCTCCGAAACATCGTGTAAGGTTTACTTTACACATTATATAAGCAAAAACTTCGCATGTCAAGCAAACCTTACACAACACACAAAATAAAAAAGCACGGCAAAATTACGCATAGTATCTCAATTTACCCGCCGCCGGAGCCGGATGTTTTCTCGTTAGATACTACGACAAGTGCCACTTCAATTCTTCCGCTCCCCGAACAAGTTTGATTATTTCCCCTGCTGTACATATCAGCAGCACCATAAAGGCTATTATCCAAGACACCATATATTCGCCTGAAAAAACATTGCGGTAAAAATTGGAAATGAAGGCGTTTGCGATGCTTACGCCGCATGACACGCCGCCGCAGATGTAGACGCTTTCCCTTGATTGCATACGGTTAAATACAAACAGCGACAGTGAGCAGGCGAGCAAAAACGGCACAAGCAAATACGCGCCCAAACGCAACGCATCTACACTGCCCGCCACACGGAATGACATTATAATAATTGTAAACGCAATAACGTTGGCGCAGCCTAAAATTCCAAGCCGCGCAAGTACGACACTGGAAAAACTAAACTTGCAACTAATTTCCAATTCAGCCATATTGTGAGATACGCTTCGAGCGATTTCAGTTATGCCTGCAAGGGCGATGAATGGAAATAAGGAAGATACGACCCACACAAAGCCCAGCGCATTTTCCGTTATCTTCGGCCAGAGTATAACCAGCGCGGGAACAACCGCCAGGAGCGTTACAATCCATACTCTTTTTCGGATGTACCCTATCTGAGCAAGTAAAAAACCGTATCGGCTCGTTTTTGGGAAATTGACCGACAGCAAAAACTCGTTTTTCCATTTAGGCATGGGAGCGTCAAAAGCTGCCCGCAAATCATCTTTCAGCTTTTTTTTCACGAAAAATCATCCTCCCACAAAATTTGTTTTAATGTTTCATGCCCGGCAGTTATTCTCCTGCGTACCGCAAAACGCGATAGACCCGTAATTTCGCAAATCTCTTTTACGGATAGCCCGTTTGAATAGCGCAGCAGGAGTATTTCCTGAATGTCATACGGCAAGCCCGCAACCGCTTGCCTGACGGCAATCGTGGTTTCGAGCGCGGCTAAGCCTGTGTCATCGCTGGTAATATCTAACGGCAACGGTTGTTCTTTAGCTTTTCTGTATGCGTCGACGCAGAGGTTTTTCGCTATGGTGTAGAGATATGCAAGCGGCTTCCCCCTGCTGATGTAATTGTTTTGGCTAAAGAACCGGAGGAAAGTTTCCTGCGTCAAATCCTCAGCGAGATGCGCGTTATTTACTTTGAAATAGCAGTACCTGTACACTTTGTCGTATTGTTCATGCAACGATAGCGGCACCGGAAAGTCTCCCTCCACTATGTATAACGGATTTGCGAATGAAAATGTGCGGCTATACTAAAATTTTGCCATGGCGAGTATCCGTTTGCAAAATTTTATTGTTGGGCACAAGATAAGTTCGGTTTGATTTGGCAACTGTCGCTTAACAATATTCTAAGCATTTCGATTATGATATTCAAATGGAATGGAATGGCGAGGACAGGCGCGATTTATTTTATTGTGGAAGCGGGAATACGCTGATATAATGTCTGCGATGGAAGTAAAATAAACGTGTATGCATTTATCCAGAGGAGCGTTATTATGAATCGAAAAATCCTTTTAGGAATTGCTTTAGGCGTCGCTGCAGGCGTTGTTGATATTGTTCCAATGGTTGTACAAAAACTGCCGATACATTCAATTCTATCCGCATTTTCTATGTGGGTGGTATTAGGATTGCTAATCAATACATCTACGCTAAAAATGAACGGCATATTGAAAGGGTTATTGCTGTCGCTGTTAGTCATAATGCCGACTGCTATTTTGATTGGAGAGGCAGAGCCTTTTTCGTTAGTTCCTATAGGGATAATGACTGTGATTTTAGGTGCGTCGTTAGGTTTTGCGTCAGAAAAAATAGAAAAATAACAACGGGCCAATTTTTTTGTAAGCTACGAGAGATTAAGGAAAATTGGGAGGATTGAAAAGCGGGGGAAGCGAAATGGACAGAAAAGAATTGAGTAACCAGTATAAGAACCGCATGGAGATTGGCGGCATATTCGTAATAAAAAATTCGGTGTCCAATAAATGGTATGTTGACAGCACGCCGGATTTGGCTGCGGCAAAGAACCGTTTTGATTTTATGGGCGATTCATATATGAAAATCGCAAATGATTACAAGGCTCAAAATGGCATGGGCTTTGAGTTTGAGATATTGGAAGAGCTCCAAAAAGGAGAAGCCCAAAGCGGCAAAGAGTTTCGGGATGATTTAACATTGCTAAAAACCATTTGGCTTGAAAAACTGACCGGCCAGGAGTTATATTAATCAGACTATTTCGGTGGGGAGAGAGGGGGAGGCAGAGCAACTGGTACGCCATCAGGTGGACACCGAAACCCCTATAAATGAAACTCACTCCCGAGCTGTGTTAAGGCGAATAATCGTTAATTTTGAAAATGAAGGAGTATAGTCATGGCAAAAGTTTCAATCGGCCCATCTAATAATTATTGCCCGCAGACGTTGTTTCTCTACGGCACGTATAGCGACGATGGTAAGCCGAACTTCGGCATGTTTAGCTGGGTCAGCTACTACTGGGACAACGAAGCAAATAGCCTCGGCGTGATGGCGGCTATCTGCGAGGACAAACGGACACGAGACAACATTCGAAAAAATGGCATGTTTTCGATGGGCTTGGTCACAGAGGACATGCTCCCCCTTGCGGACTATTTCGGGGTGAAGTCCGGTTACGACGCCGACAAGATGAATATTGCGGTTGAAATTGAAGCTGGCAAATATTTGGAAGTGCCGGTTTTATCTATGTGCCCATGGACATTTGAATTGGAGGTTAAGCGCACCTTTCAGGACGGCAATGGCGCCGATATATATTTATGCAAAATCCGAAATGTGTTGGCGGATGAAGCGCTGTGCGACGAGGATGTACCATACGATGAAAAGCTCAACCGAATACGCCCGGTGCGGACGGTTGTTGGCAGTACATATTTTGCATGGGACGGGCGCCCGCTGGGCAAATGGGGCGAACCATGCAAATCCATAACAATGTAAACTATACTATGTAAACGCAACTAAATAAACGCTACACCTCAAATCATTAAACCGATATACCCCAAAACATGTAAACAATTCATCTCAAATTATACAAGTAAAGTCATCCCCATCGGGACCTATAAAAAATTAACGCCGATTATCACGGAGCAGGGGGCGGTTCAAGAGAACCGTCCCCTTGATCCGCGTTATTGGTTAACTATGTCGAAGTAGTGCTTAAAAAATAAATCCCTGTCTACTTTCATGGCTACTTCGTTTTTGCCATTTTCATCAGGTTCCCAATAGGTTAGACCCTCTAAACGCCCAAAGGCAAGCTCGATTTCTACATTGCCTCTTTCGAATTTACATATGTCTTTTTGGAAAATTGTCGCAGCGGCAAGGGGATCATGAAAAACTATTTCCTGGCGTGTATTATCCAATATGCCGGAAAAATCCAATACAACTTTAAGGATGCCGCTAGCAAAACGATTTATAATTTCATCTTTTTTTAGAATTACCTCCGAGGTGACATCCAACCCGATCGACATAATATTTTTAACTTGGGAGTTATAAACGATGGCTGTAGCGTGTGGATCACAGCGGGAATTCCACTCAGACAGGCAAGGTTTTCCTTTATACCGATAAGTAAACGCCCCGCACATTATTACAAGTTGTTTCAATAACAAAGGGATTTCCGCGTCTACGGAAAATAAAAGCGCGATGTTGGTCAACGGGCCGACCCCCAGCAATGTTACCTCATTAGGATTTGCCCTGATGGTACGGCGCATAAATTCTATTGCCTCGCCGTTCGGAAAGTCGGTGGCGTGAGGATATTCTGGTAAATACCTGGCTTGATGCGCTTTAGTTTGCTTCTGTTGGATGATAATAGGATGCTCTATACCCGGGTAAATAGGTATATCGTCTCTTCCAACCGCTTTACATATTGCGCTGGCAAGTTTCGCCCTCACTACAGCCTCTCCGGACACAGTTGTAATGCCTAATAAATCGCATTGTTTATGGCTCAGCAAATATGCCAGACATACGCTATCGTCTATATCATTACCAATGTCCGTATCTAATAAAATTTTTTCATTCATAATCTATACCTTTCCTCAAAATCTGTGTACTATCCTTCATATATAACCACCCCCTATATGCGTTTAGCATAGCACAAAACATGATCATAAAAAACACGGGTCAGATTGCTATTTATAATTTGATACATTTATTGATTTCTAGTAATATTATATAAGGGGTGGGCCAGGAGATACTAAGCAAATGAGTAATAATACTAATTATATGGCACTAACCGTAGTTGCGGTTGTAGTTTTGGTTGTAGTTTTGGTTGTGGTTGCAGTTGCGGTTTCGGTTGCGGATGTTGTAACGGCGCCTTCTAACGGTCAAATACCAATATCGACAGGAGGCGCACAGGTGCAGTTCGGCGCGGCGGCAGATGGCGCCGAAGCGGCGGAAGCAGGGGCAGAGGGTACTGGGGTGGCAGGCACGGCAACGGGCGCGGCGGCAGATGGCGCCGGGACGGGGAGTTATACATCCATGGGCAAAAAACCAGAAACTTTAAAAAGCATATATTTCGCCGGCGGGTGTTTTTGGGGCGTGGAGGAATACTTCAGCCGAATTCCCGGCGTCATTGACGTTACGTCAGGATATGCGAACGGTACTACTGATAATCCAACATATGAGGACGTATGCTACAAGGGCACGGGCCATGCTGAAACAGTTCATGTGTTATACGACCCGGCAATCGTCAGCCTTACAACGCTCACTGAGCAACTGTTTCGGATTATCGATCCTATCAGCAAGAACAAACAGGGGAACGATGTTGGCGTCCAATACCGCACCGGCGTATACTACGCAGATGAAGCCGATGTCGATGTGATTCGCGCGGTCTTTGCTGCCGAGCAATCAAAATATAATATGGAGATCGCCGTTGAACTATTGCCTCTGGCACATTTTTATTTAGCGGAAGATTACCACCAAGATTATTTAAAAAAGAATCCAAACGGCTATTGCCATATAGATTTTTGCTTGCTGGACGACTTGCTTGCGAATGCGAAATTGGGCGAAACTGCAGAAATAAAAGTTGATCCTTCCAAGTACTCGGTTCCACCCGAAAGCGCTATCAAAAAATTATTAACGGATGAGCAGTATTTGGTCACTCAGGAGTGCTCCACGGAAATGGCTTTCACCGGCGAGCATTGGGACAATAAAAAAGCGGGGCTTTATGTGGATATTGTGACAGGGGAGCCGCTGTTTTCATCGGCAGACAAATACGACTCCGGCAGCGGATGGCCCAGCTTTACAATGCCAATAGACCCTGATGTAATCCTAAGGCGCGAGGACAATAGTTATGGGATGAAACGCATTGAAATAAAAAGCCGCGTCGGGGGCGCCCATCTTGGCCATGTGTTTGAAGACGGGCCTGAGGAAAAAGGCGGCCAAAGATATTGCGTTAACAGCGCGTCATTGCGCTTCATTCCTTACGATGAAATGAACGCCAATGGCTACGGCGAGTTTATGCCCCTCTGCGAAATCTATGGCGGATAATAGCTTAACTAAAAATATCGCACAGGGGGACATTTTCCTGTGTTACCGTCCCCCTGTGTTCAATTTCGTTTGCCTGGCTGCCTAGCCAATATTATATAGATGTTACTAATCGCTCGTTTATATTGTATAATACTAACGAGCATTATTTTGGTTATTATGAATCCCAATTCAACACTTAAAGCGCTATCATCATTTATCACAACACACTAACATGGAAATTAATAAAGGAGCGTTCGCAATCATGAATCAACAAATCGAATTGTTTATCAATTTCAACGGCAACTGTCGTGAGGCTGTGACATATTATGCCAAAGTATTCAATTCCACGGTCAATAACCTGATGACATACAGCGATGCGCCGCCCGATCCCAACTACATCGTGCCGGAGGAAGACAAGGACAGGGTCATGTACGCAGGAATACCTTTCGGCAACATGACCCTAATGTTTATGGACTTTCCATCCGGGTCTGATATGACAATAGGCGACAACATCTACCCGACCATCAGCGTCGATAGCAAAGACGAGGTGACAAGGTTGTTTAACGAGCTAAAAGAAGGCGGCGAGGTCCATATGGAGCTTGGCCAGACGTTTTTTAGCGAGTGGTATGGCATGGTCACGGACAAGTTCGGCGTGACTTGGCAGATACTTTATTACGTCAGCCCGGCGCAATGACAGTGTGGGACGGTTGGGCAAGCCATATTAAAACTTTGACACTGCGTTTCGCGTTTCGTTCGCTTGCATGTCATGGCTTAGACCATCTATTGCCATCTTTTTAATTTCGGGAAAACATCCATAATTTTCACCCGGGCTTCATCGTCATCTTTGCACCCGTCGCGCCAAAATTGGATATTGCTCTCAACCGCTTCTTCAAGCGTCTGTTTTGATGTAAAATCGCCGCCGACGTAGCAATGGCAACAGTAGTCAAGGCTATTTTCACCGTTAGCTTCCGTGCCAAAATCTTCCGGTTTGGTTAACGGCATTGCACAAGATTGGCAGATCATCGCGCCGTCCGCGATGGGGAACCAAAGCTCCACAATGTTCGGGTTCCCCGGTTGCGGGTAGCGTTCATGTACAGCAGCAATGATGCTAATATTCGGGTCGTTGGTGACTTCGGCAAACGCTTCGCCATATGCAGCATCCATCGTAGTTTCCACAACAATATATGTCTGCGCGGGGACTACCCATTTGGTCCATCCGGCAGGCGGCACGGCATTCGCGTCCGTTTCACAACCTGCCATATACATGCCGCTATCGTCATCCCAGCGTTTGTTCGACCCAGTCACGTCATTCATCACGCCCCAGATCGATGGGGCGCCGCCCTCGCCTTTTACCGCCAGTTCGCTAACCTCCGTATAGTGAGAATTCGCATCGTCCCACAAGGGCGTAATCCATTCGTGCGGATTGTTGGCCGGGCCCTGCCCCGCTTTGCCTATAACGGAAAAAGAGTCTTTGAATAAATATTTCTTGTTTTTCATTTTCGCCACCCCTTATAAAATTGAAATAGAATAAAAAATAAAAACCAATGCGCGTAGCATGTGGCGATTATATAACACATAATTTGACAACTGCATGTCATATTAAAAATTATTTTATTTAAGTTATTAACTAATGTTTGATTGCCAAAATAATAGCTTCATTTATAATAATAGTCATATATACTACAATCGCCAATCTTGAAAATGAAGGAGTCTAGTATGCAGACCATCATAGATGTCAAGGGCTTGAAAAAAAGCTATAAGGACAAGGAAGTCATTCACGGAATAAATTTTTCGGTGAACAAGGGCGAAATCCTGTGTTTTCTCGGCCCGAACGGCGCGGGCAAAAGCACGACCATCAACATTATAACCGGGGCGCTGCGGTGCGATAGCGGGAGCATCGAATCTGGCGGCGAGAGTATATACAAAGACTTGCTCGGCTTTAAGTCGCGCCTGGGTATCGTGCCGCAGGACTTGGCGCTGTACGATGATCTGCCCGCTGAAAAAAACGTTATGTTCTTCGCTTCCCTGTATGGATTGAAAGGCAAAGCGCTAAAGGACGCCTGCCAATTCGCTCTCGATTTCACAGGGCTGTCAGACAGGGCGAGGGATGCAGCCAACACCTTTTCGGGCGGCATGAAGCGGCGGCTCAACATCGCCTGCGCGATAGCGCACAAGCCTGAACTGCTTATCATGGATGAACCGACCGTAGGCATTGACCCGCAATCCCGCAACTATATACTTGAGGGAGTGAAGCGGCTCCGGGATCAAGGTATGACCATCCTCTACACCACGCATTATATGGAGGAAGTCGAGGAAATATCCACCCGCATAATCATCATGGATGTTGGTAATATCATAGCCGAAGGGACAAACGGATCCCTGAAGGCAGGTATCGAGAGCGAACGGCACTACCGTATCAAGGCGGCATATGACAGCGAGCCGGACACAGGATGCCTATATAAAATCGACGGCTTAAAAAAGGTTTCCATCGAGAATGGCGTAATCGACGTCACCACCGACAGACAGGTAGAGAACCTCGATAAGATTATTTCCGCGCTTATTTCAAGCGGCATCAAAATAAACGATATAACAGCACAAACCGCAAGCCTTGAAACTGTATTTTTACAAATGACCGGCAAATCATTACGGGATTAAGGGGTGCATAAATTAGGAGGAGCGGAAATTGGGAGGCGCGAGAATTAGGATGTGCGGGAATTAATATGTGCGGGAATTGGGATGTGCGGAAATTAGGAGGTACGTAGAGTATGTATAAATTCAAGCAAATTTTTATGATTGACCTCAAAAACCTATTTACCAACCCGATGTGGGTGTTCTACGCCGTCGGATTCCCGATTGCGCTGGTCTTAATACTCGGTTTCCTCACAAGCGGGGGTTATGGCAGTACGGTATCGTCTTATGATTATTATGGGGTCGCATGTATGATCTTCAGCATTTTCAACGCGGCGACATATTCAGCGAACAGTTTTATGGAGGAACGGATTAAAAAGCCCAATATGAGGTTAGTTTATTCGCCTGTCCGTCCTTTCTTTATCCATTTTTCAAAAGTATTGGCTTCCTTTATTTTTTGTACAGTTGCGTATACTGCAGTGGCATTGTTCTTCATCTTTGCCATAGGCGTCAACTACGGCGGGGGCAATGTTTGGGCGATCTTTTTTATCATGTTGTTAAGTTTATTTTTCTTTTCGTCGTTGGGCGTTACGGTTTGCTGCCTTTTAAAAAGCGAGGGTATTACAAATAATATCCTGAGCCTGCTATTTGCCATTTTCGCTGTATTAGGCGGACTGTTCTTCCCGGTGGAGGGGCTTGGCAAAGCGGTTGTCGCCGTAAGCTGGGCTTCCCCCGCGAAGTGGATTTTGACGGCTTGCCTTCGTATCATTTATGACAACGACTTCTCGATGTTTCTACCGGTCTGCGGCTTGTATGCTTTATTGTCCATAGCGTCTTTGGTGCTGAGCAGCAGGTCTTTCAGAGGGGAGGACTACATATGACAGTATTCATAGCGGTATTAATAAATGATGCACGGCGTTTGTTGAAGCAAAAGCAAAGGCTGTTGCTGTTTCCGATTTTGGCCGCCGCCGCGATTGTCGGAGCTATCTTCATCAACACCAAAGCCGATATAGCCGGTAATATAGCCGTGGTTTCGGATAGCGGCGCGTTTCCGAATTCCGCGTACATCAATATCATTAAGTTAGACGAACCGCCGCCGCTGTCTGAATTAGTTGCGGGAAGATATGACGCAGTAGTGGTATTTGACGAACATGGCGGTTATGAAATCCAGACAATTAAAAGCGACGACTTCAAGCAAACACTTGACGCCATTATCGCCGACCCTGCCGCGAACCATGCGGGTGAGATTGCGTCGCGCGGCAAAGGCACTAATATTTTAGGGTTTATCCTGATGTTTGTGCTTATGCAGGGCGTTACACTGATGTTTACGTTCGCGGAGGATAAAGAACAGCAGCAGATTCGGCGCATAGCGGCTGCACCTGTGCCGTTTATGGGGTATCTATGCTCGCACGGCTTCTTTGGGTTTGTGTTCGCATACGTCCCGACAGCCGTGATGCTCACGGTTGCATATACCGTGTTCGGCGCGGATATGGGCTTCGGTCTTGTGGCTTACCTGCTGCTCACCGCGTTGCAATGCGTCCTCGCTATATCTTTCGGGTTGTTCCTCGTCGCGCTATTCAAGAAAAGTGATACATCAAATATGGCTGGCTCGGCGAGCGTTGTTTTGACTTCTGTGCTGGCGGGCAGCTTCTATTCATTCGATAAAGGCAATAAAGTGTTGGAAACTATAATTAAAGTACTGCCGCAGAAAGCTTTTCTCACAATGTCAGACTTGATCGAGAGAGAGAACGGCATATCGGTGTGGTTTGGCCATGGACTATATATCGCCGTACTGATTGCTATTTTTATTATCTTCGCCGTGGTAAAGACAAGAAAGGACTATGTAAAAAACTGATGTCAGTCTGAACATAGAAAGTGGTACTGTGAAAGCATTGATTGTCGTGGATATGTAGGAAAATAATATTGGAAAAATAAAAAATATTATCAAACAAAATAAAAACAATTACACATTTTCATTTGTATTTTCTTTTAATTTTTGGGTGGATTATACATATTATTATCAAATAAATGATAAGTCCGAAAGTCATTATGCCAGATGCGATTTTTATATCAAAAAACCCAACAATCATCATAATTGCAAACGGTATTGCCCCTACAAACGACATTATTGCCCGTACGCGGTTATAGCCTTTTACATCAGTAAATGCTTCTGGTTTAGTATTCCCTATTTCGCCTGTGGTAAATGGCATAGGCTTTTCACGCGACAGCATATGTAGTCCACTACCTACAAAAATAATGATAAACAACGCGCCGACTACTTCAAGAATTACTAAACCTACCATAATTATCAGTTCCTTAGAATATATCGTCCTTGTATTTATTCTCTACGCTTTGCAATGATCACATCTTTTGTGAGCATTATTCTGCTATCCTATTCTCATACCCGGCTCAGGACGTTTTCGTCTACAAACAGGTTGCGGTGTTTAAACTCCGCCGGTGATTTGTACATGAAAAGCAGCCGTAATTCGCCCTTTGCCCCGCAGCCAAAAAACGGTTTGTCAGTCATATAATACTTTTTATCAAACACCCATGGCGGTACTTCTAAGCAATAGTCATTAGCCAGCTTATGCGCGGTGGCTGCGGCGAAGGCGTGGATTTCGCGCCCATTGAATTCCTCGGAGCGCGGATGCGAGTGCGGGGGTGGGTCGTCAATCATTTTTTGTTTTTCGGAGACGGCCGCTCTATAGAATTCATCTAAAAAGTCGCCCAATAAAATATAAAAATTGGCGCCTTTCAATGTGTTACCCAGCAACCGTTTGATACTGTACAATTGTTTATTGCCCTGCCTTTCATGTGCATATTTTTTTTCTTTCGTATTAATTATATTTTGTATTAACTATATAATGTCAATACTAGCAATATACAGCAATTCAGTACAATCGTCAAACAAAATAAAATGAAGAACGGCATCTAACGGCATCTAAAGAGCAACTAAAAGCAAGGATACATAATATATGATCATAGATACCGGCCCTTTGAGCAATGACGATATGTAGTTCTGCGGCGTTCGCCTTGGCATGACGGCAAGCGAAGTTGTGTCGCACCTCGGTGAACCATTATTCACATTTAACACGCGGTTCAAGGCCCATTATCCATTTGTGGATAATCAGTTGATATACGATTATGTTGAACATGTGGTAGTGTTCGACTCTGGCGGCAAAGTTATTGCGGTTGCCATTTGGGACACATCGTATGTGACATCCAAAAAGATAAGCGTCGGCGACGCCGATTCCAAGGTGTTGTCAAATTATGGATATACTCAACTCAACGAAATTAGGTTATGGACACTATGCGTCCATATTAGTTATTAATGCCGCGCAAAGCGCGGTTGGAAAACTCGAGGGCGAATATGGGCAGGATGTTGCGGGCGGGCCGCCATACATTGTCAAACGATGCGTCTGGATATGGGTAGGGGCCAACATAATTACACAGCTCGACCGTCATTGTCGTTTTCCCGAAATGGCCCCGGACAAAATCGAACCACGTCCCGCCTGCGATATCGCCTCCGTAAAGCCGGTTAAACCCTGTTTCGCGCCTCACGCGCTGGTCGATCCCGGTAGGATTTATGTTGTCATCAGCGAAATAATATGACTGCCCCTGGGTATGAAACGAAAGGAATGCCTCAAAATTGCCGGATAAAATATATTCTGAAACTACTTGCGTCTCCGGTTCCGAGGCAGGCGCATCGCCACCGAAAGCCAAGTAGCCGCGAGGGTATTCATATGCCTTTTCATGTGTCCAGTTGAAGTCATAATTTCGGTTTATGTCCACGCCGTTTATATTCGCTTTCCATGATGCATATCCATATCGGCTGCCGGCGAGGAAGAGGCTTTTCACATATTCCGGATCCTTAACTGACTCGATCCCGTTCTGCACAAGGTTTACGCCATCCGGGTTGATCATGGGTATGATGCAGAATTTTAATGTTTCAAGCAAATCTACAATGTCATAATCCTCCCATTTTGCGCCCGTGGCATATGCGTATGCGTATTGATCTATCGCGTACATCAGATATGTGGCCGATATGTATTCTCTCGCGTGATGGGCGCCGCAGGCAAAAATATCAATATCTCCCTTGCCAAACTCAATGAGCAGGATTTCGCGGCCTTCAGCCGAATATCCGATGCCGGAGGTGCGCACGAGTTCCGGATACATCCGCTCCAACCTCAGCGCGTCCGCAGCCAAATCCTCATAAGAATACGCCTTGTACGGGTTGACGACATGGGCCGCCGGTTCGGAATACGCATTGTATAGCAGATGCTCGTTGCCCGATATATCGATGGCGCCGAATGCATTGCCCTCGTAAAAAACCTCTGCCCCATCCGGCGACATAGTCATTGCCCCATCGGCATATGTTGCGCCATATCCGCAGTAATCTGCCAGCTCGACGGCAGGGACATATATTTTTTTGCCAACCGCGAAATATGTATGCGGCTGCGGCGCCGACAGTTCGTTATATCGAACAAAGTGCCTGAGCCGGAGGGCATCGTCGACGCCGTTAGCGCCGTCATTGCCGCCGGTGCGGCCCGCGCTGTCGTTGGCATCGTAGCGGACCGCGCTATCGTTGCCGCCGGTTATTAAAATATCCCCGTCATCGTCACCCAACCATAGCCATTGGAATTCCAGAAGCTCGCAGATATCGCCCAACTCCATGTATACCGTATCGTATACGAGCATCGGCGGGTTGATGTCATATCTATACCTGCCGTTTTTTTGCAAAGCGGATTCGCCAATGGCAACGGTAAAATGATAGGGCTTTGCGGCGGAGGCGGTTGATGCACCCGCAGCGCTGACAAGTTGAAAAGAGAAAACAATCGGCATTATCGCCGATATAAAAATAATAAAGTAAATTATTTTTTTGCTGTGTATGCGCATGTCTGCAAAATAAGGAATCATATTTTTACTATCAAAATAGGGAATCATTCTAAATCTATAAAAATAATAAAGCAAATTATTCAAGCTGCATTTTATAATAACTTTCTTCCCGGCTCGCACCATTTACTAACAATGTGTCCATCCCAAATTTTATATGTTCATCCAACTGCTCGCGCTTACTCGTGGAGCATGCGCTCTGTTTCCAGTTTTTTCTTTTTGCCACATAAACGCATGTACCCATATGCCATCCATACAGACACGGCCCATGTCAGCAGCATGGGGGCCAATACATACTCATAGCCGGACTGAACAAACCGCATAGTCATGTTGATAGCGTTAACTGCGTTTGCAAACCCGAGTATGGCCGGTATCAGCAGTATCCGCTTCAAATGGCCGATTCGCGAATCAATGTCGGAAAATAAATCGAAGGGCGCGCTTTCCGCTTTTTTGCGAAAATATACCCATCGGGAAAGGTTGCAGATGCACTCCACGCCTATGTCTTCCAAAAAACGGATATAGCGCCGGCTCTCAGCGTGGTTTACGGAATTATTGAGCATCTCCAACCGTATATTGTATTCGCCCGGAGAGCAGCTCTCAAACACGTAGCGGATGAAACAAACATTGGCAAGGACAAGCCCTTTGGCAGCCATTTCGTTCAGCCAGTTTTCTTCTTTGTCAAAATTCCAAATAAAAAAACATCTGTATTTTATTGCTTTCATATGGAACGCCTCCCAATGACGCCATCGCCGTTTTTGACAAGCTCCTTTAGCCTCATTTCCTTATCCGTTTATTACATACGAATTTATATATCTAAAAGTCCCTCTATTTTTTGCACTAACTGCGTAATCGGTTCTTGTGTAATGGCATAAACCCTAGATATATCAATTTCATCATAATCGTGAAATAATCGAT